>OGVQ01000118.1_pt1 | contig 16161 bp, 18 predicted proteins | sample 1575801 | NCBI WGS metagenome assembly OGVQ01 (sample SAMN07581550, study PRJEB24739) | freshwater metagenome | place: Singapore | collected 2015-04 | reverse complement strand
GCGATCGCCCACAGCCCTAATTATAGGTAAAGCTTGGTTGTAAAAGTTCAGTGCCTTTTGCTTTTCTCCTAAATTGGAGTAGACAAGACCGATATTATTGAGAGTGGTAGCTTCCCCACCGCGATCGCCTACAGCCCTACGTATGGGTAAAGCTTGGTTGTAAAAGTTCAGTGCCTTTTGCTTTTCTCCTAAATCATCGTAGACACCACCGATATTATTGAGAGTGGTAGCTTCCCCACCGCGATCGCCCACAGCCCTAATTATAGGTAAAGCTTGGTTGTAAAAGTTCAGTGCCTTTTGCTTTTCTCCTAAATCATCGTAGACACCACCGATATTATTGAGAGTGGTAGCTTCCATAGAGCGATCGCCTACAGCCTGATACAATAATCTAGCCTGTTGCCATTTTTGAATTGCTTGTTCCAAGGACTCTGCTGATCCTTGTTGGTAAAGTGCCTTTCCCTCTTCAAAAAGCCGTTCTGCATTTTCCTTTGTTGCTGTTGGAGATTGGGCGATTTTCAGTAAATCATCCTGTGCCAAAACGCGGTTAGAGTCAACAACCGCACCCATCCCACATAACAACAGAATGCTAATGGACAGAGTTATATAGCCACGACCTACCAGTAATACCAGCCAATTATTTTGTTGGTTTTTACTTTCCATAAAAATTACTATTTGGTAAGATTGCAACTTTTACTCAGTGTATCACCTTTTCAAAGATATTCTCAGTAAGGGACTGCCCAAAAATAAATTACCCAAACATAAATTATCAAATCACTCCAGACTCATAAGCTGTTACGCAGCTAGATCCAATAATTCTAATATTGTTATTTCTTGTAGTGCGGGCATACTATGGCTAACACCACGCTACGCGAACGGCAAACTCAGTACAAGTCTTGCCCGCAAGAATTATACAAATTAGATACACAACAGCTTAGGAGGGAGAATAATGAGAGTTTGAATGGTTACTGGGCTTGTCGAAGTGAGATTTTTTACCTCGAGTGATTGAGCGTTTTTTCAGTCCCTAAATAGTATTTTAATAGACAACCAGTATAAAAATTTTCATATTTCCAATAACTGTAACCGTATTTCTGCCCGTACACCCATGAGGATTTTACCGAGGTGATTTTCTCCGGTATGATTTGCACCACATCCCCAGAAATAGTCTGTAGGTGAATTTTCTATGAGCATTTCATCACCTGTGATTAATAATATTTCCCTAATATCAGGATGAGTGATAAATTTTTGTAGCACCCCAACCCGCATGACTTGAGTTTTCACCAATTCCCAATCTGGACGGAGACAACGAGAGGGACAGCGTCCTAAGGCGGCAGCTTCTTCTGGGGTAGGAGCAACATGGATTAAAGGTATAATCGAGGCATCAGTAGTACCAACAAACTTTTGTCCCTGATAATAATGCTCAACAGTTGGCCAATAAATACCTTCTATCTCAATACCATGGGGAGAAAAGTTAGAAAAACAGCCATAGGGCTGACAAACCTTGTAAAAGTAAATAGTCATCTGAAAACTTGTCTTTTATACTAAATTAGCAAAATCAGTCATATCGTTCTGATATAAAACAACTTCATATTAAGAAAAGATAAAATACCTCAGATATGCCAGAAAAGTTTGTAGTTTTATAAAGTATAATTAAGAGAAAGATAAACAAAACTAGTGAAACAGCTTGAGTTCATAAGCTGTTACTTCTAGATGCGGTCAAATTTTCTTACTAAACCGAAAACTGCCATCATCCTGTATCAACCACTAAGTTAGCATTCAGGATGAGGATAACGGTGTCAATTTCCCAGTTGGAGAGGCAAATAAAGGCGTGGGTCAGTATCAACCTGCTGAATTAAAGCAGTATAATCCAGAGGCGATCGCTCGTTACTTTCGTTACCGTCCCTGGTTAGCATGGGGACGACTACTGAGAATCCTATGGTCTTTTGTAGGATTTATACTTAGTCTGAAGTGGGACGAATGGCAAAATCAAGTAGAGGAAAATCAGGGAAAACGCGCTACCCAGTTGCGACACATACTTACCAATCTCGGTCCGACATTTATCAAAGTTGGTCAAGCGCTATCTACTCGTCCCGACTTAATCCGCAAAGACTTTTTAGAAGAACTAGTCAAACTACAGGATCAGTTACCAGCTTTTGATAATGATCTGGCATACCACATTATCGAAACAGAACTAGATCGCTCAATTGGCGAAATGTTTCGGGAAATTTCCCCTGTACCAATAGCAGCAGCTAGTTTAGGTCAAGTTTACCGAGGTCGCTTAGTTAGTGGTGAAGAAGTAGCAATTAAGGTACAACGCCCCAATTTACGCCCCCTACTCACCAAAGATTTATACCTCATGCGTTGGGCGGCAAGTTGGCTTGCTCCCTGGCTACCCCTCAATCTCGGTCATGATTTAACCTTAATTGTGGATGAATTTGGCATCAAGTTATTTGAGGAAATTGATTACATCAATGAAGGGCGGAATGCGGAAAAGTTTGCCCATAACTTCCGTAACAATCCCGAAGTCAAAGTTCCCAATATCCATTGGTTGTATAGCAGTCATTATGTTTTAACACTGGAATGGATTAATGGCGTTAAACTGACAGACATTCAGGCTGTCCAATCTCTAGGTTTAGACCCAGAAACCATTATTCAAATCGGTGTCACTACTGGCTTACAACAACTATTAGAGCATGGATTTTTCCATGCCGATCCCCATCCTGGTAATTTATTTGCCATGCCCGATGGTCGCATGGCTTATATTGATTTTGGCATGATGGATCAATTAGAAGAAACTACCAAGGAAAGTTTAGTTGATGCCTTAGTCCATTTAGTCAATAGGGATTACGCCGATTTAGCAGCAGATTTTGTTAAACTTGGGTTTTTAACACCCAAAATTAATATTGCTCCCATTATTCCAGCCCTAGAAGCGGTATTAGGTAACGCTATTGGCAAAAATGTTCAGGATTTCAATTTCAAAACTATTACCGATGATTTCTCGGAATTGATGTATGAATATCCTTTCCGAGTTCCAGCAAAGTTTGCTTTGATTATCCGTTCTTTGGTGACACAAGAAGGTATTGCTTTAAGTCTTAACCCAGATTTCAAAATTGTGGAAGTGGGTTATCCCTATATAGCCCGGCGGTTATTAACCGGGGAATCTCCAGCATTAAGGCGGCGGTTACTCAATGTGTTATTTAAAGATGGTAAATTCCAGTGGCAACGGTTAGAAAATCTCATTACCATTGCTCGCACGGATAGCCAATTTGATGTTTTACCAACGGCAAAAATGGGTTTGGAATTTATACTTTCAGAAGAGGGTAAATTTCTCCGTCGCCAGTTGGTACTAGCACTAACTGAAGATGACCGTTTACACACAGAAGAAGTACAACGTCTTTGGGATTTAGTTAAGGATGATTTACCCCCAAATCGTTTACTCAATGTGGCAATTGGGCTGTTAACAGAGTTCTCGAAAGAAAGTGTAGCAGCGATTTTGGCTAAGTAATGTCTTGAGCAAATAAAAACGAATTTTAATAACAATCAGGAGTTTTAATGTACTATTATCCTCTACAACCGCCCTACTTTTTATTATTAGTTGGGTTTCTCACTGCCTTAACTTCTGGTATTGCTTTATCTGGAACTTTAAAGGTTATTATCCAACAATGGCCAAAGGATAAATCTGGTGAACAAAAAACTAATACTCGTTTTTTTTATAAACAACTGATAGTACCATTTCTGGGCATTACTGCTGGGGTATGTTTATTTCTCTCTTGCGGTTTAGAGATATTTGGTTTTCCCTCTCCCTTAGCTTTGGGTATTGGTTTACCCTTGAGTTTAGGAACTTGTTTATTTGTTTGGTGGCAGTTAGAAGGTTTGCTAGATTATGTTAAAAACCAAGGAATGCAGTCTCTGGATTTAGATTCTTGGTCTTAAAGAATAAAATAATGGCCGCCCCCTAACGGAAGCGGCCATTATTTAAACTAGGAAAACTCGGAAAAGATCTTAGTAATCGAAATCTCCGCCACCCATACCAGCGCCAGCAGCAGGAGCAGCATCTTTAGGTTCTGGTTTGTCAACAATGATACATTCTGTTGTCAACACCATACCAGCGATAGAAGCAGCGTTTTGCAAAGCAGAACGAGTTACTTTAGCGGGGTCAACAATACCAGCTTCCAACATATCAACGAATTCGTTGGTAGAAGCATTGAAACCAATGTTGAAATCTTTTTCTTTGACTCTTTCCGCAATTACAGCGCCGTTTTGACCAGCGTTTTCTGCAATTCTCTTCAGAGGAGCAGGTAAAGCACGAACAACTATTAAAGCGCCTGTCAATTCTTCATCTTTAAGGTTGCTGTGCGCCCAGGCTTCTAATTGAGGCGCGAGGTGAGCTAGGGTTGTACCACCACCGGGAACAATACCTTCTTCTACAGCAGCTTTAGTAGCGTTGATAGCATCTTCCAAGCGCAGTTTCTTGTCTTTCATTTCGGTTTCGGTAGCTGCACCAACTTTGACAACAGCTACACCACCGGATAATTTAGCCAAACGTTCTTGGAGTTTTTCTTTGTCGTAGGAAGATTCTGTTTCTTCCATTTGACGACGGATTTGTTCGCAACGAGCTTTAACACCAGCTTCGTTACCTTCAGCCACAATTGTGGTGTTGTCCTTGGTGATGGTGATGCGACGAGCTTTACCCAAGCCATCTAACTTGGTGTTTTCTAGCTTCAGACCAGCATCTTCGGTGACAACTTGACCACCAGTGAGAACGGCGATATCTTCTAACATGGCTTTGCGGCGATCGCCAAAACCAGGAGCTTTTACTGCTGCTACGTTCAATACACCGCGTAAACGGTTAACAACCAAGGTTGCTAAGGCTTCTTTTTCGATATCTTCGGCAATAATTACCAAAGGACGACCAGCGCGAGCTACTTGTTCGAGTACAGGAACTAAATCTTGTACTAAAGCAATTTTCTTGTCGGTTAACAAGATGTAAGGCTCATCGAAAACTGTTTCCATCCGCTCTGCATCAGTAGCAAAGTAAGGAGAGATATAGCCTTTCTCAAAGCGCATACCTTCGGTGATTTCCAATTCGGTGGTCATAGACTTCCCTTCTTCTAGGGAAATTACGCCTTCTTTACCCACCTTATCCATAGCTTGGGCAATCATGTTACCGACTTCTTCGTCGTTCCCAGCAGAAATAGAACCAACCTGAGCGATCGCCTTAGAATCTTCTACAGGACGAGCGTGTTCAGCAATCTTTTCTACTAAGAAGCCGGCAGCTTTGTCAATACCGCGCTTGAGTAAAATTGCATTAGCACCAGCCGCAACGTTGCGTAAGCCTTCTTTAACAATAGCGTGAGCTAAAACGGTAGCTGTGGTTGTACCATCACCAGCAGCGTCATTGGTTTTAGAAGCAGCTTGACGAATGAGAGCTACACCTGTATTTTCGATGTGGTCTTCTAATTCAATTTCCTTAGCGATGGTGACACCATCATTAACGATTTGTGGTGCGCCGAATTTCTTTTCTAGAACTACGTTACGACCTTTAGGCCCAAGGGTAACAGCTACCGCTTCGGACAGAATATCAATACCACGCTCTAGAGCGCGACGGGCGTTTTCATTGTAAATAATGCGCTTTGCCATAATAAGTCCAAATCCCGGTAGTAAATTAAATTTTTCTGGAATAGTGGTGAATGGTGAACAGGTAATGAGGAAAAATATTTACCTATCACCTATACCTAATTAGCTGACGATTGCTAAAATATCTTTTTCGGAGAGAAGTACATATTCTTCTGTACCCAACTTGATATCAGTGCCAGCGTACTTGGAGTACAACACCTTATCGCCAACATTGATATCCATGGTTTGACGAGTACCATCGTCATTGCGCTTGCCAGGACCAACAGCAGCGATTTCGCCTACTTGGGGTTTTTCCTGGGCATTATCGGGCAAATACAAACCGCCTGCGGTTTTTTCTTGGGGCGCGCTTACTTTGATAAAAACGCGATCGCCCAAAGGTTTAACGGTGGAAACGCTTAAAGATACAGCAGCCATACAAATTTTATTGCTTTCTTAGCACTCTCGACTCATGAGTGCTAATTTAGCGAAAGATCCGACATAATAGCAATCATGGCTTGGGTACGGGTTTCCGAACTTAAACCAGCAAGTCCATACTGTAAGTGCAAATATCCAATTATTTTAGTTGTCTGGGTCTGTTGCGTAAGTAATGAATATGTTGATATGGACAACTTTATTTGCAAAGTTGGGAAATTGTTATAGAACTGTAATCAGGGATCTACTCAATGATTAACAGCAGAATGATCCACAAACAGTCATCTCATCCCTAAAACTACTAGGGAACAGGGAACAGGTGACAGGCCGTAAGGGCGAACGGCCGTTCGCCCCTACAACCGTCAACTGTTACCCAAACCAAAAACTTGCGTGTTTGCTGTTCTAGAACGATAATAGTAGTTTACCTAGATGGGGTCTGGTATCGCCAATTAAATCCAGAAGTCATTAGAGTAGGTCATCTCAGACCAATAAAAATTGGCAATGAGTATGGTCAAAAAATCTCCATTTTTAACCCTACTTGGCCAAAAGCTCCCCGGTTGATTTTAAACCTCCGATAGAGGTTTTACATCCGAAGGATAAGTAAAGCAGCAGTATACCAATGAAAGAGCCGGTGAATTTTGAGCTAGGGTCATCTTAAAAAAAAGCCTTCTTGTCAATAGCAAGAATGATAATTTAATCAGGGTTTTTTAGCCTGCACCTTTCAAAGGGCTATATAATAGCGCATTATAAAGACTACTGCTATACGTATCCTTACTAGACTTTTTCCTGCCACCTACAAGTTTGTTGAAAATAACTACTATTTTTAACACTTCCGGCGGTAAAAACAAGTTAAGTGGGAAAAACAGACAACATCCGAAGTCATCCACCATAAAGGATAACTATATCAATACCTTAATGGATCGAAGCGCGACAAGTGCCACAGCTATGAAAGAACCCAGCATGAAAGACCACAAACGACTTCTACTTATTGATGATGACCCTAACCTCATCTTGCTGGTGAAGGATTACTTAGAGTTCCGAGGCTATGAAGTCATCACGGCGGAAAATGGAAGGGAAGCTCTAGAACTTCTAGAAACCGAAGTTCCAGATATGATCATCTGCGACGTGATGATGCCGGAAATGGACGGGTACACTTTTGTCGAACAAGTACGACAAACCGAACGTACTAGTTGGATTCCCGTTCTCTTCCTCTCAGCAAAAGGTCAAAGTGCAGACCGAGTTAAAGGGTTAAATAAAGGCGCTGACGTATATATGGTCAAGCCTTTTGAACCTGAGGAACTGGTAGCACAGGTAGAATCCTCATTGAAGCAAACTGTTCGTTGGAAAGAACACCAAATTAAAGGTGGCGAAAACGGTTCTCGCATCCAAGTTCCTTTTGACGTTCAGCTAACCCCAACAGAATTGAAAGTAGTACAATTCGTGGCTAGAGGTTTAGCGAATCGAGAAATCGCTGAAGAATTAAATGTGAGTCAACGCACTGTTGAAAGCCATGTGTCCAATATGTTGGGCAAAACCAATCTCCACAACCGTACTGAATTAGCACGGTGGGCGATTGAAAATCAAATGGCCTAGATAGGTGACAGGCAAAAGGCTTCGCCGTGAGCGTCAACCGAACGGTGCAGGTGACAGTGAAAAGGCAAGAGGTAAGCGTTTTGTGCTTATTTAGCCCCCTAAATCCCCCAAACTTGGGGGACTTTGAAATTCTTATTCCCCCAGAATTGGGGGTTAGGGGCATTATAGAAAATTGGTATTAAGCACTTATTGATACCTAGATCCCCGATTTCTTTTATTTATTATCTCCATAAGTGATAAATTAATCTTAGAAATCGGGAATCTCATAGCTATTATCTGAATTATTACAATTGTATATAAATATTATTATTTTTGGTTTTCACTTGATAGGATTGTAGGGAAATATCGGGATAGGTTAAACACTCACCTGTCTTTAAATTATATGCAAATTTGTGTGCAGCACAAGTAATAATTCCTTTAAATACTGTTCCTTTATCCAAAGAAAATCCTAAATGAGAACAGCTATTACTATAACAAGTAATATCATCATTTTGTTTGTACAAAATTAAATCATGATTGTTTACTCTGATAGGTAATATACAATTTTCTGTTATTTGTTCTAACGTTGCTGCTTTTACCCAAGAGGTATTTGTAGAAATAGGGGTATAACCAGGAGATAAATTATTTGTAACAGCAACTACTTTAGTAATTTCTGGACAATGTTTTTGAATTACTTGTTCTACTCCTTGGGTTAAAGTTAAAGTCGAAGTAGGGCAATTACTACAACTACCGATTAATTTAACTTCAACTGTATCCGGTAGTTTAATTGCAACTAATTCTACATCGCCATCATGACTTTGTAAACTGGGACGAATTTCCGCCAATGCTGTTTGAATACGTTCTGATAATGGGGGTTTAACTAAGTTATGATATAACAAAACTGCATAGACAATTTCATCATCCACTGCATGACGCAAGGCTGATATATTTTCTTGTTTAAGATTTTTAATTAAGTTAGTTAATGCGGCTTTATGTAGAGCTTCAACTGCACGTTGTAAACCTACAGCTACACAGCGTTGACTTTCATCCCAGTGAGAAATAATTGCTTCAAAACGGTTGATATCTTTAATCAATTCTTCAAGATTATTCATTATTTCCTATTTTGTATGGATAAATAGATTATTTATTAGTAAGTAGGTTGGCGTTGAAAATTGTCGTTATAACAAGGCAAGGGTAAAGAAGTTTTCAGCGATTTTACGTTTCTTTACAAAGTTTGGTTTTATTGTGTTCACCTACTTATTCCATCACTTCCCATTTAACGGAATTTAGATAAAAATAGGATTTACGCACGAAGCAATCAAAAACCTGATTCTTTCGTAGGGGTAATTCATGAATTACCCCTACTTTCGTGATGTTTTGCGTAAGTCCTGAAAAATTAACCCCATGAGGAAGATTATTGCAGATAAATTCATACCTTATTAGACTAGAAAATGCTATATTTTTATCCCTACAGTTTTACCTATAGGGATTGTAAAAAACTTATTTCATTCTGAAGTCTTTTAACAAAAAAGGCATAATTGCACCTGTAGTTAAACTCGCTACAGAAATGGGAATGCAGAGAGGAATAGATGCTTGCGCTAGTAATACTAATAAAACTGTGCCAACAGCACTACCAATAATGGTTTGACGCAGAAAATATATGGGGTCACGGAATAGTTTACCCTTGAAAAATAGCTGCATAGAATACCAACCTAATTGTAACATATATGCTCCTACTAATTTGCTAAGAAATTAAGAATAAATAAACCTAGAATTAGAGCAGGAATTATTCCTGCTGTTGCAAATAAACTACCAATTGTAGCTGAAAATTGATATCCTATATCTTTACCGGCAAGGAGCATACCTCCTATTGCACCACCTACCATTGATAGAATTATAGCAATTATTAACCAAGTAAATCCTGTAGTCAGATTTAATTCTGTATTTAAACTATACAGAAAATTGATCAACTTTGGATCATGAAGTAAATCTAACATAGATATTCTCCTATTTTGGTTTTAATGCAGCAATAATGATTGAATTTTCCCAAATCTTAGGATATTTATCGCAGAAATATAGTTGAGTATTTTTTTGATTATAAATCAAGATAGCAGAAAAAAATATAGAAAAATTACTTAGGTTATAAGGGATAAAAACTTATTGATAACTTGAACAAGTTATGTAGGTATTTAGCTATAGAACTTGTTTATGTCCAGATCCCCGACTTCTTTTATTGATTGTATCCATAAATAATAAATTGCTCATAGAATTCGGGGATCTTTTTGCCTCACCTGAATTCTTACCAATTTAGGAATGAGAACTATTAAAATTAAATAGCATTTCTGGATCTGTTAGGGGTAATTCATATACATGATAAGATTTTAACCATTGTTGAAATGAACGTCCACCTTGGTTGATATACTCGGTTAATTGTGGTAAACAACGACTACGATAAAAACCACATAGGGGTTGCCAAATTTGATTATTTTTGACTAAAGCTGCGATCGCATTTTCGGGAATTGTATCTAATTGAGATATCCATGTTTGCAATATTTCTGGGCGTAAATTGGGTAAATCACAAGCTAATAAAAGTACCCAATTTGTGTCCACTATTGCTAAACCTTGCATAAAACCTACAAGGGGTCCATGGGTGCGAGATTCATTTTCTGTTTCTCCAGTTAAAGGAACTTCTAGAATAAATTGACTGTTAGGAGTGAGTATTTTTTGATAACGTTCTGGCCAGGGAGTAACTACATAAACTTGATGAGTACAAACTTCAGCTATACTGCAAATTAGTTGTAACATGGGTACACCTTGAATATTAATTAAGGCTTTATCCGTACCCATACGAGTGCTTTTACCACCTGCTAGAATAATAGTAGTAAGATCATTGTGTAAATTATAATTCATATTTATGATTGAGTTTTTTGAATTTGAAGCAGATTTCATGGATTCTTGGCGCTGTATTCCTATGCAAGTACGCTATAAACTAGATACTTGCGGTATTAAGCTTAAGTTAGCTGAATGGAATCAAATGAATCAAGAATCACGGCAAAATTTAATGACATTACCTTGCGATATAGAAAGTGAAATTGATGCTTATAGGCATTATATTCAAGATTTAGTATGGAAACTAACTGGTAAATCTGTGGCAGAATTGCTTATTGATCCTGATCCAGCATGGGAAGATATTAACACTATTCCTGATAGTGTTCAGAAAAAATCTGAGGAAATAGGTGTGAATATTACAGTTGAAGTATGGGCAAGTTTAACTAATTTACAGCGTTTTGCTTTGATTAAATTGAGTCGTTCTAGTCATGAAAATAAAAACTTTTTACCAGCTTTACAAGAGTTCAAGATTATTGAATGAGTTTAATACCATTTCTTTGTGGTGAACAGTTACTGAGCGAAGTCGAAGTACAGGATTAAAGGATTAATAGGATGATAAAATATAAAATGGACTCTTGTAACACAGGCATCTTGCCTGTTCATAGTGTACCTCATGTAGATGGAATGTGATCTATGTTTATTATTCAATAAATATCATCATTAAATATTCACAGAAAATTAGGACTTACGCACGAGTTACGGAGTAACGAAGCGCAGAGGACGCAGAGAACACAGAGGAATAAGAGTTTGAGAGTTTTTTGCGTAAGTCCTAAAAATCTATAAATAACAATCCTGTACATCCTTTAAAATCCGGTTATGAATAATTCTTGTCCATTCTGGTGCTGTTATCATTAATTGAGGAACAACATAAATAAATGCTGTAATTTGTTTTTCTATATCAAAAGATTCCAGAAAATGAATTAAGCTAAACATCACTTCTGGCTGTTGACATTGATCATCTAAAATTAGATGATAGGCAGATAATTTATTTTCATCAGGATTTTCGGCTATTTCAGCTAAAGCATTTTCAAAATTTGCAACTTGTTCTTCTGTTTGCATTAAGCGATTTTCTTGCAAGGTTGCTAATAAATTATTTTGATTCATGGTTTTTTACCTCATTTAACAAAAATAGATTGCTAAGTTACTTTATTGAGTTTGATTAATGCTTGCAAACTTTCTCTGATTCTTCTATTATACAAACATTGAGAAACATAAATAGAACGAACATCCCACGATTAAAGGATTTACAGGATGATAAAATATAAAATGGGCGATCGCTAATAAAGTCCTAAGCTGTTGTGCCTTTAACTTGAATAATTAATACAAGCAAGATGCTTGTGCTACCGTAACTTCAGGTTTTTTAATTATACAGTTTAGCTGCACATCAGCTTATAAATCTTAACATCATCTAGACGATAATTTTAACTATTTTCAAGTATTGTGTTATAATCAATTCAGAGTTAGAAGAGTAGAAATACCATGATTTTAGCTGTGAAAAATGCTCTTTCCACAATTGCACCCAAGTTAACTTATGATGTGTTGATTGAACATCAAGAAGATGGTACGGTTAAAGCTACACTGTTAAGTTTACCAGAATGCCTAATTCAAACAAATTCCCAATCTTCAATTTTTAACCCTTGAACTCGTTTAAATTCCCTGACATTGTGAGTCACTAAAATTAAATTATTCACTAAAGCAATAGCAGCAATTTGTATATCGTTGGAACTAATAAGAGTTCCAGAATTTGCTAAATCAGCGCGAATATTGCCATATATTTCTGCACATTCATCATCAAAAGGTAAAGAAATAAATTGTTCTATAAACATTTTTTGTATAGTCATAGCTTTTTGAGGATTATTACTACGCTTAGAACCATAAAATAATTCAGCTTTGACTACAGAACAAACTGCTATTTTTTCCGGTTCTAAATTATCAAGATGATGATTAATACTAGGAGATTTACCCTTGAGATATATTATACAAACATTCGTATCTAGTAAATAAATTAAAGAATCATTTTTCATTAATAACCTCAATTAAATCATCATCCGTTGCAAAATCAATATCAGCACAAGCACCATATAAGTTAAGTAAACCTGCGGAATGGAGAATATTATTTTCGATTAAAAATTCTTTGAGTTCAGTGTCAGAAGCAAAATTTAGTAAATCTTTTAGTTCATCAAAATCAATTAATCTTTCCCGAAAAGCTTCTAATACAAGATTATTGAGGATTTTTTGTGGCAAGTTACCCCATTGATTAATAATTTTCGTTGTGAATTTATCTGGTAAGTCAATTGTTACTTGCATAATCGGAAATTGTTTTAAGTTTACTTAATTAATTAAGTTATCATAAATTTGTTATTTTGTCAGAATCAGGACGGACGGTTACTGAGCAAACGGTTACTGAGCAAACGGTTACTGAGCAAACGGTTACTGAGCAAACGGTTACTGAGCAAACGGTTACTGAGCAAACGGTTACTGAGCGAAGTCGAAGTACAGGATTAAAGGATTAATAGGATGATAAAATATAAAATGGGTGATCGCTAATAAAGTCCTATAAATCTTAACATCATCTAGACGATAATTTTAACTATTTTCAAGTATTGTGTTATAATTAATTCAGAGTTAGAAGAGTAAAAATATCATGATTTTAGCTGTGAAAAATGCTCTTTCCACAATTGCACCCAAGTTAACTTATGATGTGTTGATTGAAAATCAAGAAGATGGTACGGTTAAAGCTACATTGTTAAGTTTACCAGAATGTCAAGGTTTAGGTGCGAATAAAGAAGAAGCTTTAAATAATCTGATTCAACTTTTTCAAGCCCGAAAACCAGAAATAGTGACTTTAGAAATTGAAGCACCGAAAACAGAACATCCTTGGCTGAAATTTGCAGGAATGTTTGAGGATGATCCACATTTTGATGAAGTGCAAGAATATATAGCAGAATATCGTCGTGAATTAGATACAGAGATGGAGGAATATTACCAAGAAATTGAAAATCAGGAACATATAAAATGAGCTTATGGATACTTGATACAGATCATGTTTCTCTCTTTCAACACAGAAATCCATTGATTGTACAGCGTGTTAATGGTGTCAAATTTGAAGAAATTGCCATAACCATTATTACTGCGGAGGAACAATTGCGTGGTAGATTCAATGTAATTAGAAATACCTCGTCATCGGATAAATTAATATTAGCTTATGCAAATTTTCAGGCTAATCTAGAGTTTTTCAAAACTATCAATGTCCTAGAATTTAGCCAAAATGCAGGTAATATTTACAGTGAATTAATTAAACAAAAAATCCGTGTTGGTACTCAAGATTTACGCATTGCTGCAATTACATTATCGGTGAATGGGATTTTAGTAACTCGTAATTGGAAGGATTTTGAAAAAGTGCCTAATTTACGTTTGGAAGATTGGAGTATATCTTAATTTGTATAATTGGTAAAATTTCAGAATCAGGATTTACAGGATTAATATTGTCTGAATCAGGATATCCAAGATTAAAGGATTAACAGGATGTTTTTGAGAAAATATAGGTTGTTGTGAATGATAAAAAATATATTTTTCCCTGAATCATAATTTATAATCATTAAATATTCACGGAAAATCTATAAATCATAATCCTGTACATCCTTACATCCTGGTTATCCTGATTTGTGACAATCACAATAAATAATCTCCAAATAGTGAAAAGGTAACTTTACCTATTTGTTAATAACTAAAAACTTGAGAGGAATATGATTAGCTTCCCAGTATTCTTTGGCTGAATTTAAAATATCCAATGCTATTTGGTACTGTGTCGGTTCTGCTTGAGCAAAGATATCAGCATGATCATATAATATCACATATCTTTGAGCCGGACACCATGTTAAATCGGTGATACATTCATCAAAAGCATCCCAGTTAGCGCCGAAGTATGTAGGAAATTCCATTGCTTCAGCAGCTTGTTTTAAAAATGTTTGTTTGTTATTGATTTTTTTACCATCAAGATAAAAAACTTTATGATTCATAGATTTATGGTGGGGAAATAGGTTAGTAAAATTGTCTGAATCAGGATGTCCAGGATTTTAGGATTTACAGGATGATAAAATGGACGATTGCTAATAAAATTCTATTAATGACTACTTTAACCGCCATATTTTGATAGTCCCGTCTCTTCTCCCAATACTAGCAAGGGTTTGACCATCGGGGCTGTATGTCAAAAAACTAACCGAGTTAAAATGAGCCGGGAAGGTTTGGAGTAGCTGTCCTGTAATCACATTCCATATCTTGATAGTCCCAGAGTTACTGCCACTAGCAAGCATTTGAGCATCTGGACTGAATGCTACAGAACGAGCATTAGTAGAGAAGATTTGGATTAACTTTCCTGTAGTTATATTCCATATCTTGATAGTCCCGTCTCTTCTCCCAATACTAGCAAGGGTTTGACTATCGGGGCTGAATACTAGAGAATCAATCCAGCTAGAATCTCCTAGTATAGCCTGAAGTAGTTCATCATTATCTTTATCTGTTTTACTAATATTTGAATTAACCCAGTTAGAATGCCCTGGCAGGTTTTGGAGTAGCTTTCCTGTAGAGACATTTCTTATCTTGATACTGTTATCATCACTTCCAATAGTAGCGATGATTTGAGCATCAGGGCTAAATGCTACGGGATTAACCCAATTAGAATTATGAATAGAGGTTTTGACTAACTTTCCTGTTATTACATTCCATATTTTGATAGTCTTGTCGTCACTCCCACTAACCAGGGTTTGACCATCGGGGCTGTATGCTACGGAATTAACCGAGTCAGAATGACCAGTGAGGGTTTGGAGTAGCTTTCCTGTGCGGGCATTCCACAGTTTGATAGTCTTGTCATCACTGCCACTAGCCAGGGTTTGACCATCGGGGCTGTATGCTACGGAATTAACGCTACCCCAGTTTCTAGAATGACCGGTGAGGGTTTGGAGTAGCTTTCCTGTGCGGGCATTCCACAGTTTGATAGTCTTGTCATCACTCCCACTAGCGAGGGTTTTACCATCAGGGCTGTATGCTACGGAATTAACGCTACCCCAGTTTCTAGAATGACCGGTACCGGTGAGGGTTTTTTCTAAAGAGATACCACTAGATAAATTTGCAATTACAGATATGGGATCAACTGGAAACACGCCATAACGTTGATAGCCATAGACTTGAGTTCCTATAAAACCTAATGTCGCAATTATTAATAGTTTTCTCAGTTTCGTATCGCTTACAAAAGGCGTTTTTACAGGTTGACTCTGAGGTTTATAAACTGGCGGTTGTGAAACCTGAGATGGAGTTTGCTGGACTGGTGCTTTACTAATAGATGCTGCAACCTGCCATATCTTGATAGTCTTGTCACCACTCCCACTAGCCAGAGTTTGACCATCAGGGCTGTATGCTACTGACCAAAGCAACTCAGAATGACCAGTGAGGGTTTGCAGTAGGTTTCCCGTTTTTACATTCCACAGTTTGATAGTCTTGTCTTTACTCCCACTAGCCAGGGTTTGACCATCGGGGCTGTATGCTACTGACCTAACCTGGTCAGAATGACCAGTGAGGGTTTGCAGTAGGTTTCCCGTTTTTACATTCCACAGTTTGATAGTGTTGTTACTACTCCCACTAGCCAGGGTTTGACCATCG
>OGVQ01000117.1_pt1 | contig 16336 bp, 22 predicted proteins | sample 1575801 | NCBI WGS metagenome assembly OGVQ01 (sample SAMN07581550, study PRJEB24739) | freshwater metagenome | place: Singapore | collected 2015-04 | reverse complement strand
GTTTCCCAGTCACGATATCTTTCACCCCTATCCACAGCTCATCCGCTAGTTTTGCAATGCCGACTGCAAGCCTTGGGCTTGGATGTTACCCAGTTGGGTTTGCAGGTTGCGGTTAGCTTCGCTACGCTGAATAATGTCTCGGGCACCGCCAAACGCCCCGGCACGAGCGGCTTGGGCTTGTTGAGTTTGTGCAGCGATGTCGGCTTGGCGCTTGGCCTCACGTTGTTGGACGTCCACCACATTCTGCATGTAGGGGGACATGAACTGCGAGGTGCGATATGGGTCGGTAATATCCTGCGCAAACTGACGTCCTTGCTGGACAGCCTGCATACCCAGATTCTGAAGCCCTTGAGCCTGACCAGCAGTCTCCAAAAGACCGAGCCCAGCGGTGCGCCCAATGTCGGTGGCAGTGCCGTATTGAGCAGGAGTTGTCATAGCCGCAGCAGATTCAGCGGCTTGTTGTTGCAGTGCAGTAGGGGCAGCTACCGATGCTTGCGCAGCAGCTTGCTCTCCGGGGCCCATACCGGCCCGATACTGAGACCCCGCAACCGGAGCGCCGTACGCAATGTAGGGGGCAATCCCAACCGGTCGGCCAAGTGCGTCTACGTCAAAAACTTGTCGTTGTGCCGCATTAAGCATTGCGCCAACATAAGGCGAAGCCCAAGGAGACAGTCCAGCCGTGGTTTGGACCGTTTGTGTTTGTGGCGACGAGCCGAGCAACGAATCAAGAATACCCATGATTACTCCTTATTTGGGCAGGTATTTGTCGGCACGGCTGTTCACAGCCACTTTGCCCTTACCCACAGATTTCTTACGCGCCGCTTGGATGCGGTCCATCATTGCATAGAGCTTACGCGCTCCAGCCTCGGTTGAGCCGTTGCCCAACTCAGAAACAATACGTGCAGGCACCACGAATTCGCCGTCGGCCAAACGAGCAGGCTGCTTCTTTGCACCGATCGTTGCAGGGATTGAATCGCTCACGCCGTCACCGGGACCCTTCAAGAGTCGGCCACCATCGGAGTAGCCACCGAGGTTGTAGCGTTGCGCCGCAGCAGAAAGACCGCCAACTTCTCCACCAGCAGCATACGGTTTGTAGCGGTAGGGCTGATAAGCAGGGCTGAGTTCCCTACCGACTGGAGTTTGGTCTGGAGCGTTTGGGTTGACTGGCTGCTGTTGTTGGGGGCTTAGCGCTTTTGAAGCCAGACCAGCCAGAGCGCCATATTTGAGAACATCAGCGGCGGTGAGGCCAGCAAGACCAGCTAACCCAGCCCCAGCCCCAGCACCGGCACCAGCAGCCGCACCAACAGCACCAGTGAGACCGGCACCAGCAGCACCCCACTGGTTAGCGCCGGAGCCATAAATTTCATACGGATCGAGGAAACCAGCACTTGCTGCGGTTTCTCCACTCGCACCAAACAAAGGATCGTACCCAGCAGCCGTGACATCACCTGCGTACCCAGCACCGGCCGCACCGGGACCAGCAAGATACCCCCCTGCCAGCGCCCCAACGGTTGCCCAGTTGCCGGGAATCTCGTGCACTAGGTCGTCGATAGACTTTCCAATATCACTGATCCCGCTGAACAGACCACCAAAAAAGTTGTTTCCTTTGTTCGATAGACCTGTTGGGTTGGCTTTACCACTTGCATCCCAGTTGGCTTGGAGCCAGTCTTTTTGCGCCGTGGCGATCCAGTCGCCTTGGCTTTTAGGGATAGAAATGCTTTGGATTTCTCCGCTTCGTGGGTCTACGCTAACTGTATATAGCTGACCATTCGCCCCACGGAAGGAGGTCGAGCCTTCTTCGCCAGCGGTTTTTGCAGCTTCTTTAGCCTGAGCCAGAATTGCCGGATCGAGCGGTTTAAGAATAGCCATTTGACCTGCACTGATACCTTGACCACCTTGCTCGGCGATCGAATACGCAGTGGTGTCAATAATGTTCTTTAGGCCTTCAATCTTGGAGCCGTACTGCTTGGCAAACGATGGATCACTAGCCGCTTGGTTTTTGAGTTCGTTGTAGTAAGTTACAAGCTGCGGACCTTCCAACGCTTTTGCAATCGCTGCGTCGGGGTTTGTTTTGACGAGATCGGCAATAGGGTTGGTAGACGACGAACCAGCCCAACCCGGATCGACTTGCAAACCACCACCAAATCCAGCGGGGGCAGGAGTCGGAGCGGCGGCAGAAATACTTGAAACGGGAGTAGGGGCAGGAGCAGGCATAGGGACCAGACCGCCCCGTTGGTCAAAATAATAGTCAACTCCATCTTCACTGTATTGCGCTACAGGAGCAGCAGACATACCTCCGCTAGTTCCAGATGGCGCGGGTGCTGGAATTGTCGCTCCTGTAAATGGCATACAAATTACTCCTTATTATTGAACTGTATCATGCTGGAGGTGCAGACACAAACTGAGCCGTGAGGATCACGGCAGGTGAAACTGGGTGCACTGGACTTGTTCCAGCAGGGTACGTGGCAACAACGGTGTTGCCCGTGTCGGTGGTCCACTCAAGTGCGATGTAGTCGTTAGCGGCGGCCTCAATAAAAATATTGAGCGCCAAAATTGTTGCGCCGGGGTTGCCACCATGCTTTGAGTTAACTTGTTCAATACTTGCCGATGCTGGGATGGCTACCCCATTTTGGGTAAACCAAAGTGTTACGTTATCCTCAGACGTGGTGAAGTTGAGCAACTGCACGCTGATCGCTACGTTGTACAGGCCGGGGTTAGTGAAGTAGATTTTGCTGTAGTCGGCGCTGGCGTACACCCCGTTGGAGTAGTCGGTATTGTTGAACAGTACCGTGCCGATAGCCGTTGGACTACCCGTGCCTTGGACTTCTGAGATAGCAGCCCCCGCAGTGTGCGCCACGTTAGTTGTGCCAAGCGCCCCACGAGTGATTGTCCCGTCGAATGTGGTGTTAGTTTTAACGGTGTACTGAATGATTTCTGAACCAATCAAAAACCAACCAGATGCGGGGAAACCCGCAGTTGATGCCACTTGAATGGGGGTCGTGGAGTTGTTGGTAATGTTTGCTGAAAGCGTTGTCACACCGTCTTGGTGAAACGCGCCATAAGGGAAATTAATAAACCGCCCACCCTGATCGCCAAACAACAGCGCCAACGCGTTTTTAAGTTGGTTGAAGTACAAGCGCAGGACGTTGGCAAACTGATCCTGATACCGACGCTCGTACTGCTCCGTCCCCAACGGTAAGTTGGGTGGTGCCGGGTTGATGATGCGCTGAACCATCTACCGCCTCCCATCAGGACGGATGTCAATACGGGGCGCACCAAGCTGCCATGAGGTATTGATCTGGTTGGAACTGATCTTGAAAATCATCTGGCGTCCACGGAAGCGGGTGTAAATCTGCCCCGTGAATTCCTCAGTGATGTAATACGCAGTGCTTTTGCGCACGGGTTGAGACGCATCGCTTGTTACCCCAGAGCCTGAGTTGGTCAAGCCATAGAGTTCCATCGTTACTCTTGGCTGCTCGTTAGTGGTAGGGTCCACCTCAGAATTTTCAAACGTCAAGTCTGGCAGGATACGCCAGACGAAGCCAAAGTTGTGACCGTCACCAATGTCAAATTCCGACGAGGAAATGTACGCGCTGATAGGCAACGTGGTGGCCGTTTCGTTATCGTTGATGCCACTCTCGTGATCGACAATGTTGTAGCTGTACGTCGCTGCCTCGGGATACGCACGCAGACCGGAATCAAGCCATGCTGTGCGAGCCATCGTGCCGTAGTACCAAACTTTTTCGAGGTAGTTATAGACCACGTACTTGTCAATAGTCGTACTGTTCTCAGAGCAGTAGAACCACCAGACTTCATTGAAGCCTTCATTTGTACCGCAGAGCACCTGCTGGTATTGCTGTTGGTTAATGTCTGAGAACACGTAACGGCGCAAGTCGCAGTTCAGAGTGTTAATACGGCCATCGTAGGCGTAGAACTTGTCCACACCCATCCAATACACAACACCGGAAGCAATCACTGCGGCATTCGGACCAACGATAGAAATGTTGTCGCCCAGCAGTTGGGATTGCCAGACGTACGGTGGGCCAAGATACTGAAGTGAATAAGCACTAGAGTCGGTCAGAACAAAAATTTCCTGACGAGTCTGTACCGTCGTAATGATTTGTGACCCATGGGAAAGTCGAATGCTGCCCGCTTGGTTTGTAGCGTTGGGCGTCCAGTTATATGGGTCGTCTTGGTTCGACCAACGAATCAGCATCGGGTCTATCGTGCTAGAGCCGTAGTCGTTTGTGCCAAACACAATCACAAAACGCGATGTGTCTGAAATGGTGAGGTTGTTCTGAATAAGCGGTATGTCTACGGGAGTAATCGACTGCGTGCCAGACTGAGAGCCTGAAGTGTTGACCACAGCACCTGTGGAATCCAAAAGTTCAAAAGTCAGCCCGTCCACGTTGTACACGTAGTAGGTTGTACCTGCGGTAATCCCAGTCGGCAGTGCACCGGTAGTGGAGAATTTGATCGCTGCGCCCTCAGTGTAGAGCACAGTGGATGTGACCACGGCTGGAGACGCAATCGTAATCGTACAAGTGCCGCCCAAGGAGTTCAGCAAAACGCCCCGAGTAGTCAAACCACCTGTTGCATCCCAATAGTACAAACCGCCACCACGGGGGCCGAACACCAAGTCCTCACCGTAGTTCATCTGGTTCCACAAGCGCAAAGTAGACAATGAAGAAGTGTTGCCCCATGACCCGCTGCTCCATGCCCCAGCGCCCCAGCCTTGGAGAGGAACTTGAATCGCCGGACCGACGTTGACTTGGTACGCCGCCACAACCGATGCGCCACCACCGGGAGATGCAGCAATTGCTGTAGCGTTGGGCACTACAGAAATTGTGATGGTGTAGGTATTGGCGTCGATGACGGTGACTTGGAACTGCTGATTAAGCACAGCAGCCGTCACGTTTGTAGGTGGAGGTCCAACGCCACCAATGTCGGTTGCGCCGCTGAAAGTCACAAAGTCCCCGGTCACGCAGCCATGCGCCGTGTCAGTTACTGTGACAGTTGTAGAAGCGGTAAGCGCAAACGGGTTGTTGTTAATCGTAGACGTTGCACGAATTGGCGTAATGTCGTTGTAGTTGCCGCCACTTTCGATATAAAACTTCAGGTTCGTACCGACACCGAGCAAATTAAACCCGGCCAACGTGACCCAATTCCACAACGATCGGCAAATACCTTGAAATGTATTTGAGGAAATGCGTTGCCACCCACCGATGATCTCGGGGTTGCCTTGACGGAAGCGCACCTTATTGCACTCGTACCAGCCGCCCTCGGTGGTGTAGCGCGTGTTCTCCCGGTTGACACCCGGCTTGAAGAGGATTTTCTGCAATGGCATGGCTGGATTTTCCTACGTTTAGCCGATTGCGGCTAGTACCTTTGCGTATCTTGCCTTGCGATCGTCGATGCCAATCAGGCCCCCGTTGATCTTTTTGGTCATGCCTTCCAGATCGCCAGCGTCGGCAAACTGGGAGAGGTTATTAGACTTCCAAAACCATCCAGCAGACCGGGCAGCGAACTTTGGCTCCAATAGCAGATCAGGGTTAGACACAAGATCGACGCCAAGGGCAGCGCCACACTTTTCATAGTTAAACTTTCCGGTTAATTGTTTAAGCCCGCCCCCGCGAAACTTCCAACCTTCGCCTGACTCAGCAGGCCCGTTGCCCATACGAGACGAGTAAACAAGGTTGGCGATCAACTCCGGCTTACCGGCTATGGACTCAGCGAGCTTGGTCGGGATGTACTTGCCCTTTGCGTCTTTCTTGGCGCGGGTCTTGCCGGGTCTGTTGGGGTCTTGCTCCTGCACCGCAAACCGAGGAGGCCAGCAAGCGGCAAGCGTCGCAGCACGGTAGTTCAGGTTTTCCTGCAACATGGTGAACCCCCCAGACTCGTGGGCGCACTGGGCAAGGAACGCAGCGATGCGCTCCTTGGTGTTGATCTCAAACTCAACGCAGGTCTCGATGACCGGCTCAAGCCATTTGTCGGGCTCTTTCACTCCCGCTGCTACGAGAAGGGGGCTTTGTGGGATCATTTCTTCTCGTCCTTCCGGCGGCTACCTTGGCTCGAACCCAGCAAGAAGGCGAACATACCGGTAATTACCGTACCCAGCACGTAGCCTAGGATGGTGTCGGCGAACCGCATATTCTGCTCAGGGATCGGCATCCAAATGAGGGACGGAATGAACGCCACCGAGAAGATCGACCACAGGGAAATGAAGTAGTACAAAAAGCGTCGGACCATCGGGTCGTCAGACTTCATCGCTGCCATCTGCATGTCGGTCGCACGCTGGCGGGACTTCTCGTCCAACTCGGCCATGAACTCCTCGTGCTTCATTGCCTCGGCTGAGAGCTTGGCGTTGTACTCTGGGTCGGCCTGACCTTCTGGTTTTAGCTGGATGCCGAGCTTCTTTTCGACAGCTTCAACACCCTGCTCCATGACCTGATCGGCCACCTTGTGCATCCCATTGTTGATGAGGTTGGATACGATCCCCGCGACGATTGGCAGCATTTACATCCCCAAGGCTATTGCGAACAGAATGGCCCCAAAGGAGCCGACCCCGACCGCAGAGTAAAACAAAGGCATTGAAACGGCAAGGATGGCAGCCGTGGACAACACCAGACCCAACTGCATCAGCATTGCAGAGTAAGTGTAGAACGGAGCCTTAGCCTGCAATTCTTTTTGTTCTTTCTCAAACGCCTCGGCCACGTACTTGATCTGCTCCATGTCCACCTGCATCCGCTGGGCTTCCCGGTGGTAGTGCTGGACTAGCTTCTGGTCGTCGATCAGGTCGGCAGTCGTTTTGTAGATGGCAGCACGGACGTTCTTGGCTTGGTACCACGCCCACTGGTTATTGGCGGCGATGATGTCCTTCATGATCCGGCCAGAGTTACCGTCTTTGAAGAAACTGTTTACGGCTACTAGCGCAGCCAGAATGATGAGGAGGACAGCCGCGCGGCGCTTGATGATGATCTCAAGCTCACTCCGGGTCAGGGTCTTTTTCTCTTCTTGCACTTTTCTTTTCCTTGTCTACGTGTTCCGCACGAAGGCAGATTACTTCTGTCCGTTTCAGTCTTTTGTCCATGTAGAGCAGCCCCATCCACGTCAGCAGGTTCAAAAACAGCAGCAACGTGACAATCGTGACCCAAAACAGAAACTCCTTCATAGAGCGGAAAACAGTCCCATCATCCAGATCGCCATTACCGCTACTACCACTGCGTAGCCCAGTTTGGCCAGAAGAAGCTCTCGGCGGTATTCTCGTTGCCATGCTGCGTCTCGTTCCTGCTTGCGCTTCAACTGTCGGTCAAACTCACGCTCTTCCAAAATCTGGTCGTACATTCTCAAGAACCGACTGTAGATCGCCTGCAACCCAATCTCCTTGGGCGTGTAGATCATGGTCTCTCGAATCTGCACGGTCATCTGTTCCAACTGCATCTCGATCTGTATCCTGTCTAACGCCGCGCCCTCGATGTCCTCTGTTGTCTTTGACTCCTCTTCTAATTGTCTACAGTAGTCGTTCAACTTCCGTTTGATCTCAAAAAACTGTTTCAGTTTTTCGCAGATGTCGTGGATTGCTCTGGCTTGGAATTCCTCGTAGGAGAGTTCTGGCTCTGCTTGTTTGCGATTTGCCTTTTTCTCCACCCGCTTGATCTCAGGCTCATCGGCTTTGACGGGTACAACAGCGGGAGTGGGCTTAGGGGTCGCATCCTTTTTGCCTCCGAAAATGGATTGCCAAAAAGCCTTGAGAGTCGTCCATAAAGACTTGGCCTCATTGACAAAAGCCTGCGCCTCACCGACGGCCTTTTTAAGTTCGCCGATCTGAGCCTTACCCTGCCGGAGAAGGTCACACCCCTGCCGTATACCGGCCACAATCCCTTGCGCCGCCATGAGGAGTGTGAACGGGTCCACATTAGATCATCTCACCAAAACAAATTAAAACAGTGCCGCCAAGCACGCCGCCGCTAAATAGTTCAAGCATCTTTGCCTCCAGCCGTTACCACATCTTCGCCCTTTCGGACAATCACTTTGTCGCCCTCAACATCAACCCTCATGGGTTGCTCAGGCTTGTCCAGACGGCGGATAAGTTCGTGCATCACGCCAAACTCAGGCTTCTCTTGCTTCTCTGCGGTTCCAGCGATACCGTTCATCATGTTGATGATGGCCACCAGTGCTCCGCCAATCATGGTCATGACGGCAGTAATTGCCGCCTCGGGCAGGAAGTAAGACGATCCAACGCCGATCAGCACAATGAGAGTGATGTAAAAAAGGCCAAATCTGCCGATGGACTTACCAGCGACTTCTTTGGCTGTCTCGGCGGGTTTGTTTTCTTCCATCATTTGTCCTTTGCAAACATAATGCCCTGAATCACCAGCCAGATAAAGTTGCAAGTCTTTGCTGAAGCGCAGAAATTGAAGCCTCAAGTTCCGCTTTTTGCCGTTGTTTTTCTTCCAAGATTTTGGCGTCTCTTGCGGCAATCTCTTCAGCGGTCATGGGCACAACTTCATAAGATACAAGAACAACTCGACGCTCAGTATCCAAAGTCAAAATTTCAGTCCCAAATTTTTCGTCCGCTCCAAGTGTAGGAAAAACACTGTCTTCTGGCCACCAAGCGCAGTCCTGAACACCGAGCGATGCATCAGTCCACGAGAGGTCAGCAAGTGACTCTGGCGCAAGCCCAAGCAAAAAACTTGGCAGTGGTTCCCGAGTTGGAATGTTGTTTTGCACTTTGATCATCAAACTTCCTTAAACAGTTTTGCTGCCAATGTGTAGATGGTTTGAATGTTGTATATCTGCACCCAATACCCATCGCCCATATATCCAAGATATGAACTATCAACACCGTTAGCATCAAGATCAGTAGTTGCGGCTGCAACCAGGTTAAGAGTTGCCATGCCCATGTTGTCGTCGCTGGCTGTGGCAGAAGGAGTCCAGACATTAGACATTCCGGAAAAATATACTGGATTATTTGACCCAGTCGGAAAGCTTGCAATCCATGAAGAAGGGCCCGAGTACAGATTGTTTAAAGGATCGTACAAATATGGCAATCCATAAGCTTTTACACCCATAAGGGGGGTAGAAAGTCTCGCATTATTGAAAGAGTGACTCACGGCGGCCCCACTTGAGTTCACATTCGCGCCCCAAACATGGCTATATCCAAAACTGTCGCTAGTTATTATTGCCGCGGTAGTCGAACTCAAATAGAAAGTCGAATAACTGGGCGTAACAGAGTTATAACCGCTATAACTACCAGTTGGCCCTACAGCAGTCACGGTCGCAAAATCAAACGACACATTCCACATGTTCATGTAATTGGCGGACGGATCGCGCACAGAACCAGCAACGATAAACCCTGCCCCTGAACGAGCAATCCAATAAAATGCATTTGTATCTCTTGCATTAGAAATGCTGTTTAGGTCAAATAATCTTCTTTTTGCAATAACTACCCCACCGGCTGTTAGTTTGAAAGCGCACAATGCGTTAACACCAGAAACTGTGGCTCGCTGTAACACCACAAGATTTCCAAGTGCGTCAAAGCAGACTGGGTTATAGAGATTGTTACTGCCAAAAGAATAAATTACCGAAAGGCTGGAATAGGCTGAACCGTCATCAAGCGTTCCGGACGAAGGAATGGTTGCAAAAATTGATGTGGAGGTTGTGGTTCCGTTTGTAGTGGCTTTATAAAACTCTCCATGATTAGTTCCGTAGTGCACCATTCCATTAGAAAATGAAAAAGCGTTCCATGAAACTGCGCCAGATGGCAAAGCACTAGTTGGGCTTGCGAAGCCAATAATTCCAGCATTCGGGTCGTATTGAAAACCAATCGCCTTAGGGTTGCCTCCATCTGTATAAACCAGAGCGCCGAGATTTTTTCCCGTAGGAACTGGCAAACTTCTGATCGTCAAACCAAAAGAAGCTGGATAAGTGAACGCACTGCCAACTGCTTGCAGTCTTACAGGAGTTTGTTTAACTGTTGAAACAACAGTTGTTGAGCGACGGGGAAGACCGCCGAGGCCGTTACCAACGGCTGGCGACCCCTGCATTCCATATGGGTATCCCGGCATTTCTATCCCCCTTGTTTATCAATAGTCGGTGTACTCGGCGGTAAACACAATACCGCTTGCCAAAGCAACTTGAGAACCGACATAAATTTGATCACCTGCGGCCAAACGCAACGGTGTGGTTTCCGTATACTGGGTGAATTGCGAATATGTGATAGCCGCAGTCGTGGAAATTGTTTGCGCAGACATCAAGATTGAATCCTTGATTCGTTTTGTGGTTCCAGAATCACTGCTAATCCAAATGATCAACGAAGACGCCGTTACGGTTGCGCGGGGGATAGCCCACAGACGGGTAAGAATTGCTCCATTAGCACCTGCGGTAAGTAACAATACCGTGTTTGTCGGGGCGTCACCTGTGATGGTTCCTGCGGCTCCAGTTGCTACCGCAGAGGAAGTTTTGGGAGTTTGCGCAAACGCGGCTGTGAATGTATTAGGCATGATTGCTCCTTAGAAATACAAAGAAACGGCTTGCACTTGGGCAAGGGCTGTGTTGTCGGAAAAGGGTGTTGCGGAAATTGTCGTCCATGACGCTGCCGCTCCAGAACCACCCGAAGTCAAAACTTGACCGGATGTACCAAAAGAGGCGGAGGCTCCTACGCCAATAGCGCGAGACGAATTCAAGGTCAGACCTGTGTTGCCCGCCGCCTGAAGCGCCAATATACCAGAAGCGTCCCCGGTGACGATTGCACCGCCAACTATGGTGTCTGCGTTGATTGTGGTTGCCATGTTTTACTCCAGTGCTTGGATTTTTGCCGTCAAAGCGGCAAGTTCTATCATGAGTTGTTCTTTGGTTGTAGCAATTGAATTATTGACAGGCTCTTCAACTGGAGCAATAAATTGCCCATTTTGATAATCCCATCCGGGTCCTGCTTGAGGGCAAGGAATCCATTCTTGCTGAGATGCAAACTCATCGTCTGCCAATACAACATTGACAACCACGCCATTTTCAACAATTGCATAACGATTTGTCATATCACACCCCAAAGTCTGCATTCGCCACGACCGCCGTCTCCAGCGGTTCCGGTTGCCGTTGCTCCACCGCCTCCGCCCGGAGCGGTTCCATTTGAAGCGGTTCCAGTCAAAGAACCAGAACCTCCGCCGCCGCCATAAATTGATGTCCCGCCAGTGGCCGCAGAAGAAGAAGCAACGACACCGCCACCACCGCCACCGCCCCAAACGGTAGAGCCTTCTGCGTTATTTCCATAGCCGCCACCGCCACCGCCCCATACAGCAACACCTCCGGAATTTGAATAGCCTCCGCCTGTGCCGCCGCCAAAGCCAACATTTACAGAAAACGATGAAGAACCATTAAAGTTTTGAGGGCTTCCAGCCTGACCGCCATCAGAAGACCCATCGCCCGCTGAAGAACCGGCAGACAAAATTCCTCCACCACCACCGCCACCACGGTCGGCGCCGCTGTTGCCTCTGCCACCACCACCGCCATAAGCTGTTATTAAAGACCCAAAAGTGCTGTTGCCCCCAACGCTTCCGGCAGAGCCGGTTCCCGGAGAGCCAGTTCCTCCAGCGCCTATTGTTATAGTCGTTGATGCAGAAATACTGCCTGTCGCTAAATGAAATGGAACACACGCGCCACCGCCGCCGCCTCCAACGCGATACCCGGTACTGTTTTGGCTGGATTTTCCACCGCCACCACCAGCGCCCCACATATAGCCATCAATGTAAGTGTATCCGGGAGGTTTTGTGAAAGTCCCTGTTGTGGTGAATGTCCGAGTAAAAGCATTCAAAACAATCGTATAAAACGCAGTTCCATCACATTGCACCAAGCGAACCTCATTTGGATACATTATGTATGAGGTAAGACCGTCAATTGTTTCAGAACCGTTTGGATCAAGCGTAATGTCACCTGTCCCTGAATTTTGCAAATAAACAAACCACCCATTACCCAGCGTCGCCGCCGCAGTAAATGTTTGTGTGAATGTTCCGCTTGTAATGGCAATTAAGTTTCCCTTGTCTGCTGTGCCAAGAATGGTGTTGCTTGTTCTAGCGGAACGAACAATATTTGCTCCTGCCGCCGCCCAGACTGGAGCGCCAGAACCTGAACTCTGCAAAAACTGTCCACTTGTCCCAGCAGATGTGGTCACATAAGTGGTTCCGTCACCGTAAACCACTCCGCCAGCGGTGGGTGTGTTTGATCCTGTTATGGTTACTGGCATGGTCTACTCCAATTAAGCCAACACTTTGTCAGCCGATTCCTGAGAAATAACACCAGCGCTAACAAGTAGCGCCAAGATTTCTGTTGCGTACTCAACCGTGCGCGGCCCGGAAAATTCGGTCTTAGCCGTCACCACCTCCGGCGCACTGTCGTTGTCCCACTTGACGCGCTCGGCCAATGTGAGAGAACGACGCACATCAGATGCGTCAATCATGCGCGGAGCAACTTCGGCAATTACAGGCTCTGGCTTAACCAGTTGACCATTTACCCAGCCATCACCGTTGACAGCATCGTCTGGAACTTGCGTGTTGTAGAGCGCCGCCACATCAGGGTGGTAGCACTCAGCAGGGTTGCCGTGGCAAACATCGCGCACTTTGTCGTTTTCAATCCATGCGTATTTCATATCAATACCCCTCAGTCCAGAACAACACAACTACGCCTTGACCGCCAGTACCTGCGCCAACTGTCCCGCCGCTTGCAGTACAACCAGAGCCACCACCACCGCCAAAACCGCCGTTGCCGCCATAAACAGGGATGGCACTGGTGGCCATAGCGCCACCGCCACCACCAAGGGCACCGCCATTACCGCCTCGTGCAGAGTAGCCGCTAAGGTCATAACTACCACCACCTCCACCGCCAATACCGCCTTGGCCACCGATGCCGCCGATGTTTGAGACATACGCCGCACCGCCGCCACCACCGGGAGCGCCATTCCCGCCCATAGGTACTTGGCTAGAAGCACCTCCACCGCCACCACCAGTAAGCGTTCGCATAACAACATCAATAAAGTTGCCAGAGCCAACACCATTCCCGGCAAGAATGCGAACACCTGTTGCGTCATAACCGCCATTTCCACCGCCACCAGTTACAACAGCGTTTCCACCGCCAGTCGCACCACCAGCGGCAGTTGTGGTTGCGCCAAGCCCAGAGCCTCCAGCCCCTCCAACGGAAGCACCAGAATATCCAGAACCAGCAGAACCAGCACCGCCGCCGCCCGTAGCACCAGCATTGCTGTTTGTGGTACTTGCGTCACCGCCGTTGAAAACGCCGCCACCTCCAGTCGCCGCGTGATCCACATTGTTGCTGTAGTTCCCGCCTCGTCCGTTGAGGCCACCACCGCCAGTTGCTCCTCGTCCAGTTCCTGAGCCTGTTCCTCCAGCACCGCCAGTTCCATAAGGAGAACCAGCACCTCCACCACCGCCAGCGAACTGAATTCCAGAAGGGCCTGAGCCGCCAACGCCACCACTTGCAGTCATTGCGCCGCGAAGACTTGCTGACGCTGTTCCCGTCCCACCCGATCCGGGCGTGTTACCTGATGCGTTGGTTCCTCCGGTAGCAGTCAGCAGTGATCCAAGCGACGATGTGCCGCCTTGTGCGCCAACAGTAATTGTTGGAAGTGTTTGTCCGGGAACAACATCAATAATTCCATAAGCAAAACCGCCACCACCTCCACCTGCAACAGGGGTAGAAGCGCTGGTGGCTGTCGTCCCATTTCCACCACCCCCCCAAACTGCAACGCCCATCTGATAGACATTGAGTGGAACAGTCTCAGCGGAGGTTGTCGAAGTGATGACCTTGAAGTTTGTCCAGCGTGAAGGCGCAACACGGGTTGCAAAATTCGGAGGAAGGCCGAAGCCGTACATACCTTGGTTCATTAGAAGTCACCTCCATAAGCAGTTACACGAATGCCAGTCTGCGAAACAGAGGTCGTCGCACGAAGCGAATGCCCTGTTGGCAGAGTCAAAGGCATGATGTTGGCGTTGCTGTTGCTCGACAAGTTAGCGGCAAACGCAGGAGCGGTTGTGCTTGAAGTCACAGCAATAACAGGAACTTGTTGCCAGAGAATGTAGTTTGATCCGTCGTAGATGAACAGATTAACCAAACCAGCAGAAGTTGTTGCAACGCCTTGAACCTCAATATAGTCAATTCGTGTGCCACTAGCGCCAGCGGTCAAAACGGTTCCAACAGTTGTTGGTGCTGTTAGCGAAGTATCCGCCGTTGTGAGGTTTGCAGAGCCAACCCGAGGGGTGGATGCGTATTGTGCTGAGGATGCCATGAAAACTCCTTAAATGATGCCGAAGCCTGTTGCAAGCATTGTCGGCGGGGTCGCAATACCTGTGTATTGTGTTACAAATCCCTGCGCTCCACCGGATATTGTGGTCCATGTGGGGGACGCACCGGAGCCGGAAGATGTAAGAACTTGACCAGTTGTGCCGTAAGACGGCGAAGAACCAACCCCGAGGGCTTGGGCTGTGTTGAGCGTTAGGGCTGTTGTTGTGCCATTGGTTTGCAAAACCAAGTTGCCCGATGTGTCACCGCTACTGACTAGAGCGGTTCCGGATGTTGTTCCTGCTGAAATCGTACTCATGACTACTCCTTAAATAACAACCCAGCGCTGGCCGGATGCTACAGAAACCGTGATGCCACTGGCCACAGTGATGGGTCCAACTGAGAAGGCATTCGACCCGCTCGGAACTGTGTAACTGACGGTCGCCGTTGTTGTGTTAACAATCAAAGCCCCTCCCGCTTGGGATGGACTAGAAACGGTTGTAAAACTCAGCGTCCCAGAGCCATTGGTGGTGAGAAACTGACCCGATGTTCCGTCTGCGCTTGGGAGCGTCCAAGTGACATTGGACGGCACTGTCCCCGCTGATTTAAACGCAACATAGTTGCTGGAATCTGAATCAGCAAATCGAAGCGATCCAGCCGCGCCAATTTGGACATTCGTTCCGTCCCAAGTCAAATTTGCAGAATCCTGCAAAAGACCAGCCGCTCCGGCTGTTGTAATGCGACCAGAGGTGAGCGCGGTATCTTTGATGCTGTTTGCTGTGAGATTCGTGCCATCCCAAGTCAGACCAGAAGAACCCGCAAGGTTGCCGCCGTTGTTGAACTGAACTTGAGTGTTTGAGCCGCCAGCAGATGCACCAACACGCACAAAGTCTGAACCGTTCCAAGCAACTAAGGCTTTGTCTCCAGCCGCAATCGTCACGCCGGTTGTTGGTCCGACGCCACGAAGGATGACAGACTGATTTGTTGAAGTGCCGTTAATAACGATGTACGACTTGCTGGATGCCGGAGCCGTGATGGTCAGCGTGCCGCTGGGGTTGCCCGTACAGTTGATAATGAAGTACTGAGATGAGCCCGTGACTCCTGCGCCACCAGCTTGCGTTAGCGCAGAGCCGTTAGTAGTAGAGAGAGTGACCGAGGTTTGGTTTCCGCTGATGGTCTGTGAGCCCGCCACCGATGCATCGACATAGCTGGTGAGGTAGTTGTTGACCACATCCCCCCACGTGCCGGAGAGTTCGCCCGTGACCGGCAGAGCCAGTCCAAGTAGCGAGGTGTATGACGTTGGCATTTAAAACTCCTATTCAGTTGGGATCAATTCCCAATCGGCAGCTTCGACAGTATCGACATTCTGCCAGTTTGCGTTCTCGTTGTCATCAATTAGACTCCAGTAGAACACCCCAAAGCTACCCACGAACCCAGTTGCGGATACGCCAGAAAGCGCCACGGTCTTCGTTTTACCAACGCTTCCAACCGCGCCGGTAGCCTGTACCCCAGAGACACTCTCCAAAACAGCCGGTTGCTCGTTCCCAAGCAGTCCCTGCCCAATAACGCCGGTCAAGGCAATCGTAGTTTCAGGGCCTGTGACCCCAGCCGACCCGTCAGCCTGAACTCCGCCCGCAAGAAGCCCAAAAATTACGGTACCAACAGCGCCGTCGGCCTGAACACCAGACAGAGCAATTGAAATATTTGGTGTTACATTTCCAACGTAGCCGTATGCTTGATCGCCGTCTTCTGCTTCCGTCGTTGAGGGCGTAACCGCGCCGGTCTGCCCAGCCGCAGAAACACCAGAAAGTGCAATCTGCCGCTCAGCGACTGTAACCGTTCCAACTGCGCCATCAGCCTGAACACCTGTGGGGAAAGCCTCGTAGTAGACATTTGGAACAACCGTGCCAACAGCACCGGACGCCCCCAGCCCGGTAATAAATACCTTGAGGATGTTCCCAAGCTGTAACTCCCGATTTACTTTTGAGTAAATCAATACTAACTTGCAATAACTTACAAGCTTCGGCTAAATTCTCCGCCACAAACCCAA
>OGVQ01000116.1_pt1 | contig 16368 bp, 16 predicted proteins | sample 1575801 | NCBI WGS metagenome assembly OGVQ01 (sample SAMN07581550, study PRJEB24739) | freshwater metagenome | place: Singapore | collected 2015-04 | reverse complement strand
AGCAGAAGACGGCATACGAGATGCGCGAGAGTGACTGGAGTTCAGACGTGTGCTCTTCCGATCTGTTTCCCAGTCACGATACATCCCTACAAAGGTTTGGTGGTTATGCACATTTAATTACCACCAGATGTCTATTTAATTACCAATTCCTGAAGGTTGAATTTCCTCAATTGTCGGTCTTTGTTCAGGTGTAGATTGCATAGATGGAGTAGATGGTGATTTAGGCATCATAAATTGTAGCCAGGTTCTAATTTGTTCTTGGGCATCAGTATAAGCACTGCTACCACGGGGAATTAACTTGGCTGTATCAATGGCTCTTGCCACATCTACCTCGCTTTGCGAACGTGCCATTTGTAACAGTTGTTGGCTCCATTGATCAATGGCAATATTCACATCTAAGCGTAAAATATGACGATCCGATACCCGGTTAGCTAATTTGATAGCTTGTACTAAAGCTTCCGGTGTACCAGCCACAGCGACTTGTTTAGCTTTTTGCCAACTTTCTTTGGCGCGGCTTTGTTCTTGCCAAGTATCTATAGCTGTTTGGGCTTCACTTGATAAAGCACGTCCTGATGTAGCTATCTTTTGGGCTTGATTAATAGCACTGGCTAAATTACCACTATCCGCTAGTGCCTTAGCTTGATCTAAATATGGTTGATCCTGAATGCGTTCAATTTTTGCTGTCCAGAGTCTAATTTTTTTCCTAGCTTCTGGATATAATGCTCGTCCAGAACGAATTTGACTAGCTTCAGCGATCGCTATTTGCAAGGAATTAATATCATCATTAACAGCAATTTGTTCAGCCCTTTCTAAATATGGTTTATCTTCAATTGTCTCCACCTGACCACGCCAACGTCCTATTTCCCGACGTGCTTCCGTACTCCGAGGATTATTGCCAGGAATTAGCTGCACTTCCGAAATAGCTGCTGTTAAATCACTTACCGTTCCTTGACTAGCTAAATTTCGCGCTTTTTCTAATCGAGAAACATCTTCAATTTCCAATTGCCACCGGGCAATTAATTCCTGAGCTTCATTATAAATATCCCTAGAAGCATCTATTTGTTGCGCTTGGGAAATAGCAGTTTCTAACCCAGCAATGGTACCAAGAAAGGAACTTCTTTTCGCTTCACCCAACACCATAAAATCATCAACTTCTACCTGTAATTCAGGAATAGGTGGAATTTGGCGAGCAATTTCTAGTGCTGTATCGGCATCTTTCTCATTAATTTTCTCCTGTGCCAATTTCAGCATTTTCCGGGCAAATCCTGATATTAACTCTTGGGCTTTTTGATATAAATAACTTTCTGGTTTAATCGCCTCAGCTAATTTAATAGCCTTGAGTAAATTATCTACATTGCGACTTTTGGCTAAATATTCCGCTTTGTAAAGTTTGTCGCCATCTTCTCTAGCGGTGACAATAATATTATTTAATTCATCATATTTTGTGCTTGCCCAATATTTATTATTTACCCGCAGCAATCTAGCTGTGAGCATAAAAGCAGATTGCCAATTGCGCTGTCGTAATTCCTTTTCTGCTTGTTGATAAATGGCTTCTGCCTTTGACCAAACTGTTTGCCATTTTTCAATTTGTGCTGTTACTAATTCACTGACTTTTACATCAGGAGGAATTTTCCGGGCTGTAGCGATCGCTTCCTCCAAATTTCCCGCTTGGAAACTTTCATCAGCTAGTTTTAAAATATCCCGTGACCATTCCTCCAACAAACGATTAATTTCGCCCCGCAGTGGGTGATTTTCGGGGAGTTCTTTCACTAAAGCGATCGCTTGCAACAAATTATTGATCGTTTGCTTAGAAGCCGCTAACTGAGCGCAATGTAACCGCACTGAAGCACTAGCTAAAGGCCAAAAAATTTGCGGGCAATTGGGGGCGGATGGCAGCTTAAACAACATGGATATGGCGAAAAAACCCATAGTCCCAGGTACAAAAGTCAGGATGATCGCCCAAGGAATCCAACTTTTAGTCCAACGGGGCATTTTCTCAATTAAGAGATTGAGATTAAAACCCGTTTCCGAATCATTATTTATAGACAAATCTATCCTATCTTGCTTTTTTGTTTTTTGTGCTGACTGAGAATTAGAACCAATAGCAGTGGTATCAGCAGTTCGATTATTTTGTATGTAATGGGGCTGAACCCCAATTGGTTCTCCTCCACAGTCGGAAGACCAATTATCTCGAATATCCCGATCTTTCATTGCTCACACCATAGTGAATTGAATAGAAATCACAAAAGCAGGTAGATTAATAATGGATGATCATAAGTTTGCTATCCTCACTTTCCCATCTATAACCAGTCATATCTGGTTTGCACCACCCCCATCAATAGCATTACTTTTCTTGAAATTAGAGTGTGACTAGCTACATTCACCAGAAATTGCAGATTCTCTTTGCAAATCTAAAATAAGTTGGTTTAAATGATCACTACTTGCCTGATAAACATTGCCGCAAAAGTCACAAGTTGCCTCTGCACCATTATCTTTGATAATCATGTCTTGCAGTTCCACTTCTCCTAGTATTTTCAGCGCTCCTAACACCCGATCAAAAGAGCAGCCGCAATGAAAGCGCAATATCTGACTTTCAGGAAATATATTTAATCCCATGTCTCCTAACAAATCAGTAAATATTTCTGTCAGTGTTTTGCCAGCTTGAAGTAATGGCGTAAACCCAGACAAAGCCGACACTCTCGATTCTAATGTCGCTACCAAGGCCTCATCTCTAGCCGCTTTAGGCAACACTTGTATAAGTATTCCTCCCGCCGCAGTCACACCCTGTTCTCCCACAAATACACCCAAAACCAAAGCTGATGGGGTCTGTTCGGAACTTACTAAGTAGTGGGCAACATCGTCACCAATTTCCCCAGATACCAGTTCTACCGTACTAGAGTAAGGATAGCCATAGCCAATATCGCGGACCACATACAGAAAGCCTTCACCCACAGCCCCACCGACATCTAGTTTGCCCTTATGATTGAGTGGCAATTCCACAGATGGATTACGGACATAGCCCCTGACTGTTCCATCTAAACCCGCATCGGCCATTATACCACCTAAAGGCCCATCTCCCTTGACTCGCACATTCACCCTAGAACCTGGCCGTTTCATACTCGAAGCCATCAACAACCCAGCTGTCATTGTTCTTCCCAGTGCTGCGGTCGCCACATAAGATAGTTTATGGCGTTGTCTAGCTTCTTCTGTTAATCGGGTGGTAATGACACCAACTATCTTAATACCACCATCAGCCGCAGTCCCACGAATTAATTGATCTGCCATGAAAAACCTTACAATTCTTTACAAGATGACTTTTATATTTTAGGTTGTTTCGTCATTGAAAACGACAGGGAGAATTTTCAGAGGAGAATAGGTAGAAGTCAACAGTTAACAGTCAACAGTCAATAATTACCATGCTAGGAAAATTTCAACAAAGTCAAATTCGCATTGAAGTATCAGCATCAGCCGATGCTATTCATCATAGTATTTTGCATCCTGCACAACTGCAAAAATGGTTGTTAGGGCAAACTTTCCCTGGGGAAATGCCCTCAAAATTATCACCAGGATTTGAGTTTACAACCCAGACAGGTCCGGTTGCCATTCATCATCATGTAGAAGTTGTCAAACCTAATTGTCTTCGGTTATTACTTAGTGGCGGTATTGATGGCTTTCATGAATGGTATTGGGGTGAAGGTTGGATACAATCTCGCTTAGAAGGTATATCCTTATTACCCCTCAATTTAGGTCAAACTTTCGCTTTAGTTAGCTTACGCCAATTCTTAGCGACAACTAAATGGGGGTAGTTCATGAATTACCTCTACTAAAATTTATTTACATAGATACTTCTGTTTTTACCTCTGCATAAACAAACCTAATTGGTAACTAGGATACCAATAACAACACTCCTCCCGTCGCTAAAACACAAATAATTCCTGTTAACCCCGCCAGGGGTTTTTTATTGATACCTGTCAAGCATTGGGGAACTTTATCTGTGTAGGTAATTAATTCTGCTGTATCTATAGTAGCGATCGCCCATACCCAACCAGCGTGAAGTCCCCAGGCTATTCCTAAATTATTCCCATCTGCTAATCTGGCTAATACTAATACCATACCCATGAGCCACAGTCCTGGTAATTGGGGTAGGGTTTCTTTTTGTTCCCATACCAAATGTAAAACAGCAAAAATTAAACTAGAAATAATTGCCGCTAACCAAATTGAGAAATTATCTTCTAGTTTAGTTAATAAAAATCCTCGAAATATCAGTTCTTCTATTCCCCCGACAAATAAAGCCACCAGGGAAATAGTTAATAAAATAGGTGGTATTAACTTGATATTAGACTTTTCTAAATAGCACCAACCAGCACAAATTTGTCCAAAAAATACTATTCCTAGACTAAAAATACCCAAGCTAAAGCCGAGGCATAAAGAAACAACCAGAGAAACTTCCCCGACTAATCCATAATCCGAGAAAGATCCTAATTTTAACCATTGAAATACCCACAGAATTAGCGGTACTAATAAGTACAGAGACACCAACAAAGGAATTTTTTGCTCTGGTTGTAAAGATTTATGTATTTGCCACTTAAATTTAATAGCTAAAATTGCTACTAATGGCAACCAGCAACCTACCCAAACAATAAAAAAAGCCATGACCAAAAGTACTGGTGTATCCCTCAGAAACTCCAGCAAAGTCTTGGCCAATGGCTCTAAAAATGATATTGGCATAGACATAAAAAACAGGACTCCCTTGCCACAACAATAGATTTCTTGATAATTAATCAAGACTCTACTAGAATTTGTGACCTGTGGAAGAGGTCAAGTTGTTTTTTATGTCTAATTTTAGAGTAATTATTCAGCTAGACCTATAAATAAGGGTCAGCTTTAGAGATAACTTACGCCATATTGACTAGCAAATTACCCCTAATAGGTGAAAAAATTTATTCTTCTTCGTCAGATTCATCAGCATCACTATCTACTTGGCTCAGTTGCTTATCACTTTCACCAAGTTGAATTAAGTGAATATGTTTGTAACCTAGTCTAATTTCAAATTCATCACCAGGCTTGAGTCCCATTGCTTTGGTGTAGGTTGCACCAATCACAATTTGACCATTTTGGTGGACACTGACCCGATATGTCGGTTCGCGGCCACGTCCATCTTTTGGAGCTTCTGGGCTGAGGGGAATGCCTCTAGCTGAGAGTAAAGCATCATAAAAGTCGGTGAGATTAACACGAACTTGGCTATTCTTAGTAACGGTGTAATAGCCACATTGCTTTGCTCTTTCCCGACGGGGTAAACTGGAAAGTTCTTTTACTTTCGCCAGCAATGCTTTTCCTGTTAATGGGGCAGTTGCAGTTTCACTCATTATGTTCTAATTTTCCTTAATCTTTTCAAATTGATGGGGTAGGGTGGCGTTAGCCATGCTCAAATTTTCTTTGAGTCTACTCTTGAGCTTCTTAGTAAAAATTGGACTCTAGAGAGTAGTTTACATCAGGGTTTTGGGTGAATTCCTGCTGAGGAAGGCAGCAACCGAAGACTCTATTACAGTTATCTATAATAGGTTTCTGGGTCATAGTTGCCACAAACATTTATTTCAGTAATTTTACGGCATTTTTAACCATCATTGGCCATCAGAAATTAAATTATTTTCTCTTTGGTCTACTGAGTATGGTATAACTTCAAGCCACCTTTACAAATTAGGTTACCCTACTCCAAAAAAAGTTGGAGAGCCAATAAATTACGAATTTTTGAGATTCAATGCTGATCGATCTTGCTTTTGAGTTCTAGGTTTGCACCTAATGATCATCTTTAGCTCAAGACAGCATAGTATTTGTATGTGGTCTAACGGACATACACCCTTTTATTCTGCCAGTAGAGACATGAGTTTTTTAGTCCCTACATTACGAAAAAACAACAGAAGTGTTAACCGTGCTTATGCGGCTATTGTCTGGTGATTTTGTGAGTTCGTAATTTTCTATTAAATAATAGCATGAAATAATAATAGCAAAATATTTTTTGCATTGAAAATTAAAATTCTTTCTAAATTTTGATCTAAATCCCTGGAGTTGAGGTGCTAAAAATCAGTGAAAATTTTCCTGAAGCTTGCTACTGTCATAAGGATGATGTCATAACTTTTATAAAAGGTCATCTAATTCAGCCGAGCTTTTTGGGAGTGAAGCGGTTAAATTATCGAGTTTCTTCAGTGACTAGGGAGAAAAAGCCAAGTAAAAAATCTCCTTTCCCTCGTTCATCACCATCCAATTCAAAATTCTCCTCAAAACTTGTCTTCAGATAATGTACGTCTGCCTAGGGGAAGAATAAATTTACCACATCTATGGATGATTTGATCGCCACTAGGAAAGATATTCACTTGCTTTAACACTTATATTCTGGTTTGATTCCTAAAGTTACTTGTGTAGGCCACTAAACAGCAACAGCTAAGAAGATTCTCCCAGATTCAAAAGCAGTGGGTTGAGTTCTAAAATTTAATAGGATTCCTCAGACTTGTAGGTTTAGGGGTCAACCATAAAAAACCTTTCTCCCGACCACCTCACAACTTTTCAATTCTTAACTGAGTAGTATGGATAGGAGTCTTATATATATTTAAGGATGTAGAATTTTGATAACTAGGGCTTGACGCAAGGACTATTCAGTGTCAACGATCAAGAGTAAAGAGGGGAGGATGATCAAGACTCAAGCAGTAAAGAAAATGTATTTTTATACTTCATGGTATGGCTGATGCCAAGCTATGTTATCAGGTTTTATCCTTCCCTAGCAGCATGATTTTACCGGCAGGTCAGGTAAAACAGAAAATTTACACTCAAAATTTGGATTGATAATAATGGAAGTTATTTTTAAGATTGCGCGACAACAAGAACATTCTGGGCCTGTTTTCCAATCATACGTTTTGCAGGTAGAATCAGGTAATACTATCCTTGACTGCCTGAATCAGATTAAGTGGGAACAAGATGGAACTTTAGCATTTCGCAAAAATTGTCGCAATACAATTTGTGGTAGTTGTGCAATGCGGATTAATGGGCGCTCTGCTTTGGCTTGTAAGGAAAATGTGGGTAGTGAACTGGCTAGACTAGCAAAAATCTCATCATTTGCAAATCAGTCTCCAATTACTCCAGAAATTACGGTTGCACCCTTGGGGAATATGCCTGTAATTAAAGATTTGGTTGTAGATATGAGTAGTTTTTGGCATAATTTACAGACCGTTGCCCCCTATGTGAGTACAGCAGGTAGACAAGTTCCAGAAAGAGAGTTTTTACAAACCCCCCAAGAGCGATCGCTCTTGGATCAAACGGGTAATTGTATTATGTGTGGTGCTTGTTATTCTGAATGTAATGCCCGTGAAGTCAATCCTGATTTTGTTGGACCCCATGCACTAGCTAAAGCATATCGTATGGTGGAAGACTCCCGTGATAGCAATACAGAAAAACGATTAGAACATTATAGTGAAGGAACTCAAGGAGTTTGGGGTTGTACTCGTTGTCTTTATTGTGATTCAGTTTGTCCCATGGAAGTCGCACCCCTAGAACAAATTACCAAAATTAAACAGGAAATTCTCGAACGCAAAGACAAAAATGATAGCCGTTCTATTCGTCATCGCAAAGTTTTAGTAGATTTAGTCAAACAAGGCGGTTGGATAGATGAACGACAATTTGGTATTCAAGTAGTTGGTAATTATTTCCGCGATCTTCAAGGATTACTGAGTATTGCACCTTTGGGTTTAAGAATGTTAGTTAGAGGTAAATTTCCCCTTTCCTTTGAACCATCCGAAGGAACTCAACAAGTGCGATCGCTCATCGAATCTGTACAAAAGAGTGATTAGTCAGTGGTCAGTGGCCAGTTGTCAATAGAAATCTGGTGGTAATCAAATGTGCATAACCACCAAACCTTTGTAGGGACAATTCACGAATTGTCCCTAGGATAATTTCCACTCCTATGTCTAATGGTCAGTTGTAAAAGAATATTTTTCTCCTCTGTTCCCCTGCCTCTCCCCTAACCTGGATCTTGACGAATATTCAATCTGCGTCCAAAACGGTCATAAACTAAGACATCCCATTGTCCATTATTGTTATATTCAAACGCAATTCTACTACCATCAGCACTAATTGTAGGATTGCGGACTTCTCCCTGTAAATCTCCAGCTAAATTGCGTGATTGACGGACATCTTTATCATAAAGAACAATTTGTGTTCTTCCTTGACGACTAGCAGCAAAGACAATAAATTTACCATTCTCAGAAGCTCCAGGATGGGAAGCAATTGTATCAAAGGAATTTAAGTCAGGTAAATATACTAAATCACGAGTTAATGTATCAAACATATATACATCTTGACTACCTCGGCGATCGCTCGTAAACACAATATATCTCCCAGAAATTTGCGGATTTAACTCCGAAGCAGAACTATTCAGACTTCTACCCCCTGGATCAAATGGATAGCTAAGTAAACGCGGATAGCCAAAACACCCAGTTAATAAAGTTGAACATAAAATTAAAGAAGGCAGCAGGGAGGAGGCAGTACTTCGGCTCTCTTCGACTTCGCTCAGGGCAAGTCGCTCACCCACCGGAGGCAGAAGGAGGTTTTTGGAATGAGGATTTATACTCCACTCCAAAAATTTTCGCCTTAATAGGCGAGGTATTAGACCAGATTGTTTCAATAGAATAATTGATAATTTGTAATTCATTTAAGGAATGAGGGAACGGGAAACAAAAGCAGGAAGGACAGAGTGCAGGGAATTAATAAACAAATAACCAATTATCAATCTTGTAGATATTGAAATCCTGTAAATCCTGATTCAGACAAAATAATTTTTAATTGGTATTGACCGTTGCCCCATTAGGAATATCTAACTCTACAGTTGGGCCCCTATCAAGAACTTCAATATCCCATTGTCCACGACTGGAAGATTCAAAAACAACATAACGTCCATCAGGGCTAATACTAGGATTTCTCACCCACCCACGAAAAGTAGGAGTGAGAATTTGTGAATTTTGGGAAGCCCGATCATAAAGTGCTACCACAGGTCTACCTTGTTCACTGGTAATGTAGCAAATATAGCGACCTGCATAACTCAGGCTAGGACTTTCTGCAACTACTGATTGTCGGTTTAAACCTGGTGTAGGAATAAAACTTTGATTTTCCAAATCGTATAGTAACAACTGCTGATAACGAGAACGATTGGAAATAAAAGCCAAAAAACGGCCATTACCACTTATTGCCGGTTGTTCTTCAGTATATCGGCTATTGAGAGAAGTAACTCCCATAGGGATATTATCAGCAGTACAAGATATCAATAAACTCGTTAATCCAAAAATCAGGCTCCAATAAACAGACTTTTGGAGCCAGAAACCAGGTGTAAATGTTTTCACATCACTGTCCCTTACCCGCCCCAGCTTTTTTAAATGTCATCATCAAAATCAGAATTATCTGGTTCGTTATTTGGCTTATTAATGGGATTATATGGTACATATTCGGTTGGTATTGCCTCATCATCATCCTGTCTTCTGGGCGGAACAGAATCTCTGGGAGGACGGCGTTTTCTCGGTCTAGGAGTTGGCGCAACATCATCCTCACGGCTTTCTGGACGCTGAGGGCGATTATTACCACTACTACCACTATTATTCCGCCGTGGTGGTTTTCTCACTTCCTCTTGGGAATTAGAACTTTCCCAATTATCAGCAGTTCTGGGAGCAGAACCCCAATTTTCTTCATCATAACTGTCACTAGGACGACTGACTGAACGCCCAGAACTAGGACGACGCTTTCTTTCTGCTGCATCTGGTCTTTCTCTGGTTCGGCGTTCTGAACTCCGTGGGGGTTGATCTTCGTAATAGTCATCACGGTTGGAACGATCATCTCGACTACCCCGAATTCTGGGACGTGGTGGTGGTTCTTCGTCCTCGTAAGGTAGGGGTTCTAAATCTGCATCCATTTCCGCTTGATAGTTACGCCGTTCAGTATAAGAATATCTGCGACTCACTTCCCGTTCATCATCCACAATAGGAGTATTGCGTTTTGCTTGTTGAGTAGCGATACTTCGCAGCCGAATACTTTCAACCGCAAAAAATACCGTCGAACCTACCAACAACAATTGACCAAATTGCAAAATCGGGTCTAGTCGCCACCCTTGAAAGACGAGAATAAACCCACATAATAAACCCACCGCAGCAAAAAAGATATCTTGATCTCTTGACAGTTCTGGCCGGACAGAACGCAGAAAATACAATGCTGCTCCAGCCACAGCCAGAAAAATTCCGAGAATACTGGCTGAGTTCGCTCCAAAATTTACCTGAGCCAAAACACTGGCTGAGTTCAGCCCCAAATTAATCATTGGTGTTTTCCTAATATCAAATCTATATTAACGAGTTACACTTACCATCACTACTTTAACCAGTCATAATATTGTAGAAGAAGAATACAGAAGTTCAGGAGAAAGGAGAAGAAAGAAGAAAATTCTTCCCCAGTCCCCAGTCTACAAGGATTAAAAACGTTGGATTTTATCTTTTTGGCTAATGAAAATTAGACCAACAGTAGCAGGGATAACTACAATGGCAGTACCCCAAACCAGACTCCAAAGAAAATTTGCTAAAGAGGGTGTCATAGTTCTCAACCTTTTTTTACATAATCTATTGTAATTTTAATCTGGCATCGCTTTCTTGGAAAGTAGATCAGAATTATATATCTAGAACTTACGCACTGTACAAATTCGCCATGATGTGCATGAAGCAAAATCCGTCGTTTCAGGCTTTTGGCAATTAACTTCTGCTCAATAGCGAACTGCTTGCAGCAGCGCTTCGCTATCGCTTAAAAATCATTAAAAAATCACGTTAAAATGCCCGAAACCCATACCCCATATTTGGTTGATTCTGTCAATGTGTAAGTCCTAATTTTATATTTATTTTGACTTCTGGTACAAAATATGTATGTCTCTTGATTAAAAAAATGAGATTTTTTCTCAAAATTAATGATAATATTTTGCAGTTAGTGTATTCTATGAAAGAAGCTAAACTCCAACTAAATCCCAAATTTACGCTGTGAGGTTATAGTTTTACTGCAATTTTGTTGCATATTGAGGGCTATTCGCTTGAAATCTTCTAGATCAGATATATAGCAGTAGTCACCGAGTCAGAAGTAAAACCCTCTTGTAGTAAGAGTTTCATGATTAACTGATGTCCTAACTACTCTGTCTACAGCTATAAATAGAAAGCACGTTATTGATATAAATTGGGCAGATCCTTGGCAGGTTTATCAACGCTTGCAAGAGTTAGATATTCCATCCATCTATGAAACTAATCAGCCTTTAACCGTAGGAATCAATCAGAAATGATATTACCAAAAATTTTAGTTAGACAAATAGGTTAAAAAAATGAGTATATCTACTAATTCCGCAGTAACAGAATTTTGCTTTGAAGGCAGATTTATAGATTTTTTGATTAAAGATGGATATAAGTTAAAAGGCTTGTTATTATGGACTTCTGAGGGTGAATATTACATAAAATTAGCCAAACATTTACGGAGTGCTTTTGATTTGCGTTTACCCAAAGGTACTTGGTTGCAAGTTGTGGGGACAAAACAATATAACGCCAAAAAAAATCAGGTAACACTGGTAGCAGAACGGGTGATGGCTGCAAATGCTGATATGGGAACAGTTTCACCACCAAATCCAGCTAAGACTCAGCCAGCCAAAACCCAAACAATTTTAGTTTGTCAAAAATCTGATTGTATGAAGCGTGGTGGCAAAGCTTTGTGTCAAGCTTTAGAGTCAGAGTTAAGAAATAACGGTTTAGAAGATGCAGTCAATATTAAAGGTACTGGTTGCATGAAAAACTGTAAAGCTGGGCCTAACTTAGTGATGCCAGATAAAACTCGTTATAGTAAAATTAAAGCCGAACAAGTTCCAGCTTTAATAGATAAGCATTTCTCTGGAGAATCTCAGGAGAAAATTAATGTTAAACCTAGAGCGATATTATCAAAATAAGCTAAATTCCCGACTTCACCAGATAAGTTCATCATTTATTTTTTCTCTAGAATAAATGGCGTTTTTACCATAACATCTGTATTCATCAACGTATCCCAAAACCGAAAATACAGACCATAATTACAATTGAATTTATGATGATGGAGGGTATGGTGAGTTGGTGTAATCCAATTTTTACCCCAAAAACCACGCATCCATGAACGGGGATAAACCTCATAACCTGTATGATTAACAACTCCAAATATAGTCATTAATATTAGCAATAAAACCACCATACTAATGTGAATGGGAATAATAAAAACTAGAACAGGAATAATAATTGCTGTAATAATACTCTCAACTGGATCAAAAGAAAAAGAAGTCCAAGGTGTAGGATTAATAGATTCGTGATGTACTTTATGAAAGCGGCGATATATGCTAGGAATATGTAACCAGCGATGAGTCCAATAAAAATAAGTGTCGTGTAAAAACAAATATATAAAAAGACTCAAAGGTAAATACAACCAGCCATATTCGATAGGATTTATGTAAACTTTTGTCTGTCCCAAGCCGATCATTTCCATGATAAAAGCACTTGGTAATGCGAAAATGAGACAGGAAAAGATAGACCATTTAATTTCGCTTTTTATTTTACTCTTACGTCTATCTAAATCATGAAGACGACGCACCTCCCAAGATTGGGGACGACGTACCCACAGTAACCAATAGAGAACAGAAGATACAATCAGGTATCGTGTTGACAGTATAGCAAACATAAATAAAGTGGAGATTCCAAATTGCTTCATATCAATTAAAAAGGATAAATTAAGCTGTTATGGGAGTTATGTAAGTAAGTAGACAAGAATAAATCAAGGTACATTCAGTAATCTAAGAAATCTGGAGATGATTTCTTTATAGGGGCTTCAGTTCTCAAATAAGGAATTTATTCCTCATGACAAACCTTGAATTATTCAGTCTGTTTTACGTAATTCCTATGTCAGTGACATTAAATAGTAAGAGTATTTATTAGTTTTTCTAGAAAAATCCCTATTTATTTTAATCTTTCTCCAGATGAAATCAAAAAAATTCCCCTTTCTCACAAGAAAAGGGGAAAATTTAGTTATAAAAACCAACCGTAAGAATGTAAACCTTTACCCAAAAGATTCACACCGAGATAACAAATCCAAACGACAACAAAACCAGCAGCAGCGATAATTGCAGGTTTTCTACCTTGCCAACCACGAGTGATTCTAGAATGGAGATAAGCAGCAAATACTAACCAAGTAATTAACGCCCAAGTTTCCTTGGGATCCCAACTCCAGTAAGTACCCCAGGCTTCATTAGCCCAAACTCCACCGGCAATAATACCAATGGTCAGGAGGGGAAATCCTAAGCCAATGATGCGATAGCTGATATTATCCAGGGTTTCTGCGAGGTTAAGCCGTTGGGGTGATAGTGTTTGAGTGGTTTGTATGGGGGTAGTGGTGACTACATCTAAAACCGCCGTGCTATTCCCGTTGTTATTCGTTTCAACGCGAGAGAATCCATTATTTTCCGCAGCAGGTGTAGATAGAACTAACTCGCCAGCTTTGAGGAGTTTGTAACCATTACTTCGGTAGCCACCTGTACCCACGGAACTACCTTGTAGTTGGATATTTTGACCACGGGTGACAATTAAAAAAGCGATCGCTAACAATGCACCCACCATCAAAGCGGAATAACTTAACATCATCACACTAACGTGCATCATCAGCCAATTGGACTTTAAAGCCGGCACTAAAGGCTCTGATACCTGCATATCTGATGGTAAAGTCAAAGTAGCGAAAGCTGTAATTCCCATGGCTACAGGTGCAGTCACAACTCCCACCAAACGACTACGACTGCTATTTTCGGCAATTAAATGGACAGCAGTAATTCCCCAAGTGAGGAAAAATAAAGACTCATAAAGATTACTGAGGGGAAAATAACCCGCTTCTATCCATCTTGCTGCCAATAGGGTAGCAATAGATAAATTAGCGATCGCCATTCCGGCTGTCCCCAAAGCCGCTGTCACCGATAAACTCGGAAAAGCCGCCCCCACCCAATACACCAACATCGTACAGAATAAGACAGCAAATGAGGCATTATCTAGCCAGTTCTGGAGTACAACCAGATTCATAAACACTTCTCTCCAGTGGATGCTTGAAAATATCAATTCCGATTATCTTGATCCTAACTGGTTTTGGGGATTAGTAATTGGCAAAATTAACCTTCATAATTCATTGCACTTAAATATTTAGTTAAATATCCAGATGTGTAGGGGTTTAGCAGTGCTAAACCCTATAAATTTACACGATTCAGCAGTTTTGAATATAACTTCGTCCATAAACTGCCCAAACTTGTCTACGTTTAGATATAATTAGTGATGATAATATCACAAAAACTACCTAAAGTTATGAAACAAAGGGTATTTAGTCAAGTATGGAAAGGGTTGACGCAAACCTTCACCCTAGCCTCCCTGACAGCATTAACAACTATTGCGACTATCAACCAACCCAGTAACGCACAAGGAACAACCTTTTACTGTGGCAAGAGTAAAGGTGTAAGCGTCACCTTTGCCCGGACTCAAGATGGTAGAAAAGTAACAATAGTTCGCTGGACTTCCAATAATTACTTTCCACCACCCTGGACAGCCCAACGCCGTTGTGAGGAAGTATCACGGAGATTTCAACGGAGTCATGACAACGGTACTCTGAAAAATATCACCACTGGGACGCTGAGAGGTGAACCAGTTGTTTGTGCTGGTACTAGCCAAAATACTGCTTGTACAGGTAATAATTTATTATTTACCCTCAAACGTGGAGTTAATCCCGGTGCTACTCTCCGCAGACTCTTAGACCGTCGGGGATTGGCTGCTGGTAATACACTCAATGAAAGTGCAGGTGACACAATTAATATTGACTTCCAGACTTACCTGGATAATGCCACCGTTGAACCAGATTAAATTAATATGATTTGGCGGACATTAAAATTTATCGCTTGTATTGGCGGTTTGTCAATGTTGCTTTCAGCTTCAGCAGCAGATATTAGTATTTCTGGTAGACAAACTAGCATGACACAACCGCCAATTCAATCATCAGCAGCACAGTTACAGGAAAAAGCAACTGCAATTACTGTGAAGATACTATCAACAGATTTTTTGGGTTCAGGAATATTACTAAATAAACAAAATTCAGTTTATACAGTATTAACAAATGCCCATGTTTTACGAGCAGATAATCCCCCCTATCGTATTCAAACACCAGATGGGGAAATCTATCAAGCAGATGTACCAAAAAGCGTAAATTTCCACAATTATGATTTAGCAATATTGGAATTTTCAACTATTAACAAAGTCTATTCTGTTGCAAGTTTGGGTACTGTTCCCAAAATAGGAGATGAGGTATTTATTGCCGGGTTTCCTATGGAGGAAGAAAGCGAAAAAATCAGCTTTGTATTTATTGGTGGTAAGGTATCTTTGGTGTTATCAAAAGCCTTAGAAGCTGGTTATCAGGTGGGATATACAAATCCTTTAGAAAAGGGGATGAGTGGCGGTGCTTTATTGAATAAACAGGGTGAGGTTGTGGGTGTAAATGGGATGCACGCTTATCCTTTATGGGATGCTCCCTCTGTGTTTGTTGATGGTTCGCAAGCAGAGGGAAAGTTACATCAGGAAATAGTGGGTTTGAGTTGGGCCATACCGATAGATACAGTAGTGGGAATGATGGGGAAATTGGATATACCTAATTCTGATTTTCCTAGATAATTACAATATCAGCAGTTTAATTAATTGATAGGTAAACAATTATGAGTATGCAACTGTCTATTCCCGATTCTATAATTGCAGCAATTCGACTACCGGAAAAACCTATAGAACAGGAATTATTGGTTGAATTAGCATTAGCTCTCTATAGTCAAGAACTATTATCCTTTGGTAAGGCTAGAGAGTTAGCTTCTATGGGAAAATATGAATTTGGTAAATTATTAGGAGAACGGGGGATTAATAGGCACCATGAATTGGCAGAATTGGAGGATGATTTAAACTATGCCAGTGGTCAGTAATACTTCGCCATTTTGCACCAAATTTATTATCTTACATCTTGAAGGACGAGAAAAATAAATGAATTATAAATACACAATTCCAGCAGCACTGATAGGGGTATCAATCGCACTAGTACAGCCGCAAATAGCCTTTGCCCTATCTTCTGGTGAAGTGGCAAAAATGGCTAAACAAATAACTGTTTTAATTGATAGTAAAAATACTGGTTCAGGGGTAATTATCAAACGATCAGGTAACACTTACACCGTTCTTACTGCGGCTCATGTTGTCGCTAGTAAAAATAAAGGTGAAATAGTCACTCCAGATGGTCAACGCTATC
>OGVQ01000115.1_pt1 | contig 16566 bp, 14 predicted proteins | sample 1575801 | NCBI WGS metagenome assembly OGVQ01 (sample SAMN07581550, study PRJEB24739) | freshwater metagenome | place: Singapore | collected 2015-04 | reverse complement strand
ATATTCGGGAGGCGCGGCAATTAATAGCTGATGGTATAGTCAGTGGGGGAATGATTCCCAAAGTGAATTGTTGTGTGCGATCGCTCGCTCAAGGAGTTAAAGCTGCACATATCATTGATGGACGTATTCCCCATGCTTTATTGTTAGAAGTATTTACAGACGTGGGTATTGGGACAATGATTCTTGGTTCTCAGTTTCGAAAATCATAGAAACGTAACAATTCAGGAGTCAGGAGTCAGGAGTGCTACTGCTTTACATCTAACTAAGACAACTGACAACTGACAACCGACAACTGACGACTGACAACCGACAACGAACAACCGACTAATGACCACAGAAAGTTTAGAAATCGCTAAATCTCGCTATAAAATTGGCAAAGCTGCTTTTGAAAACGGTAAATATCGAGAATCTGTACAAAATTTAGAACAAGCCAGCGCCCTATTAGAAAAAAATACTCGTTTAGCTGGGGAAGTAGAAATTTGGTTGGTGAATGCTTATGAAGCTGCGGGACGTTCGGAAGAGGCGATCGCATTATCTCAAGAACTTAGCCGCCATCCCCATTATGAAGTGCGCCACCAAGCCAAACGCCTGGCCTACATTTTAAAAGCCCCTAGACTTAATCGTCCTAAAGAATGGATGACAGAAATCCCCGATTTTAGCATAATTTCTGACAACAAATCCAAAATGATGATTGCTGCCAAACCTAACACATCTCCATCTGCTAAAAAACCTGTAGAAAAAGAATATATTGACTTGAGTACAGTCAATACTCAAGATAATAATTTTGTTTGGGTAGCTTTAATTGCTGTGGGTTTCACAATTTCCTATTTAGTTTGGTTAAGTTTTGAGTAAATTGTCAAAATTCACCTAGAAGTTAAAATCTTTGATAAGTAATCCCACAAAATTAATTACAAATATTGTCTTTCTCTTGCCTCTTCACTCTTGCCCATACTAAGACTAAATTAGTAAATTAGGAGAAATTAACTAATGAATGTATCTACCCTAGTTAAAAAGATCTCACAATTAATTAAATCTGCTATTTTGCCTATTACCAAAATCAAACCCATTGTATTTATTTTGATTTTTGTATCATTGATGTTATCCGGCTGCGTCAATTATGATTTAGGCGTAAACTTTAACAGTACAAATAATGGTCAATTGGTACAACATATTCAGTTATCAGAAAAAATAACTATCTTTAGTAGTGATTATATATCTGAATGGTTAAAAACTGTACAAAACCGAGCCAGAAAATTATCAGGTTCAGTAGAAAGAGTTTCCCCCTCTGAAATAATTGTCAAAATTCCCTTTACCAGTGCTAAGGAATTACAAAAAAAATTCACAGAATTTTACCAAAATAGTACAACGAAAGAGGAAGATCGCTCGCAAATTTCTAATATTACTGCCAATTTAATCGCCGAAGATACTAACTTTTTCCTATTTTCGAGAAATCATTTAGTTTATGATTTAGATTTGCGTTCCCTAGGGATGTTTACCACTAAAGCTGATAATTCTCTCCTCAATTTAGAGTTTAGTTTAAATGCACCTTGGGGCATCAAAAATATTAACAATAACGAAAATATTTTGCAACCAGAAAGACACGGTAATCAATTGATCTGGCAACTGAAACCAGGTGCTATCAATCATGTAGAAGTCGTTTTCTGGCTGCCCAATTTTCTGGGAATTGGTACTTTGATAATAATTGGTTTTGTTTGGCTAGGAATTTATCTTAGGTATACAGTATTACCAACCCCTAAAACACAAACTCCAGGTGTTCACTTGTAAGGGCTTTGAGTTTGGAGGTAAAAGATTCCGTGTGATTGCTCTGCTGGGGCATAAAGCGACCAATAGGCGGATGATTGGTAGTTCCTGACAGCATTAGCTCTGGCACTGGGTAAGGAGGTAAAATTTCCTTAATAACTTCCTTTGGCTTAACATTGGTCTGGGCTGTAAAAGTAGCAGGTTTGGAAACTTGAGGTTCTGTATAAGAATCTCTGTTTTCCTCTTTAGGCTGTAAATGATTGTTTATTTCGTATTTATAACTAACTTGGGCGGGTAATAACTGAGGATGGTGATAGCTTTCTGTCCCGATCTCCTGTTTCATGGTTGGTAAAACTGGTAGGGAGACAGAAGTAAGTCTTTCGGGGAATTTGCTACAAATCATGCGCTCAAATTCCATATTAAAATGATACGTGGCCTCTCCTTTGCGCCGCCAAAAAGTCAAGATTTGCTGGACAGATACAGCTTTATAACGACCTTGATACAAAGCTTCAATTACTGCTAAATGTAACCAATGCAAGGGATATTCTACTTGCCAACAGTTAATCAACTCACCAGCATTAAATCCGTTGAGATCAAAGCTGTAGTGAGTTAATAACTTGGCTGCTAATTCGGCTGGAGCCGCAAGAGTTGGAGTTACCGGGGCTGTTGTTAACATGGGCTGTGAGTGTTAGGCAATAGGTATAAACATTTCACCCATCGCATTTAGCCTAACGTACTTTTAGCTACATGAATATTTTTTTCACGAGCAGCCAAATAGATAGGCAGTGTTTTCCATTCTACTTGTCAATTGCTGATATGCAAAACAACATAAGGTGAGTTAATGACTTTTGTCCGTTGACTAGCTACTAATGCCTGATAAACCATAGCTGCAACTTCTGCACGGGTGGCTTCCCTGGTAGGTGCAAGCAAATTTGGATCGGGGTAATTGACAATTATTTGCTGTTGGGTAGCGATGGTAACTGCTGTCCGGGCATATTCGGGAATTTTATCTTGGTCAATATAGGTGATGGTTTTTTGTTCATTGGTTAATAGTCCCAGTCCGTTGACGAGGGAGACTATCACCTGTAACCGTTGCACATTTTGGTTAGGGCGGAAAGTGCGATCGCTAAATCCTCCCACAAAACCACTTTTAGCCGCAATTTCAATGGCATTGGCCGCCCAAAAATCCTGGGGAATATCTGTAAATTCTGGAGATGGGCGTTTAGCTGGAGGGTTAAAGGCAGCAGCAATTAAAGCCGTATATTGGGCGCGGGTCATCGGTTGATCGGGTTGGTATGTCCCATCAGCAAAACCTTGGGTTAAGTTCATACTAACCAATGCCCGGATAAATGGTTCTGCCCAATGTCCGACAATATCAGAAAAAGAAGGAATCTCTGTCTCTGGTTTGACAATATAGGCAGATGGGAGGGGATTTTCCATACCCATAGATACCAATGCTTGGTAAATTAGCACTGCCACCTCAGAGCGAGTAATTTCGCGCAGGGGTTCTAATTGATCTACTTGGGGATAATTGACTACTAACAGTTTTTGCGTAGCCACTGTCACTGCACTGGTAGCATAGCTGGGGATTTGATTGCGATCGCAGTATACCATCAACACATTAGGATTACCACCACTCAGGTTTAAACCATTAACAATAGAGACTAGGGCTTGAATTTTCGTTAAATTATTGTCCGGTCGGAATGTACCATCGGGAAAACCTTTCAAAAAGCCCCGATCCGCCGCACTAGCTATGGCTTTAGCACCCCAAAAGTCTGATTTGACATCTTTGAATCTATCTAATTGATTACTTTCTGGCAATTGAAAAGTCTTGGCCATCAAAGCCGCATATTGGGCGCGGGTAATGGGTGTAGCTGGTTGAAAAGTGCCATCGGGAAAGCCACTAATAAACCCTTTACTCACCAAAGCTTCTACAAAAGCAGCCGCCCAATGTCCCTCTAAATCAGCAAACCGCGTACTCACACCTATTTGACTGGGAGTGTCCGCCGTAGCCGCGATAAAATCTATTGCCCCAATTACCTGAGTTAAACTTAACTGATTGCCTACGGACATGATTTTTTGCTCCGTGACATTTTGTAAATCGAATTTACCCTGTTCTCGAAAAATATTGTCCGCCGGATCTTGGGGATTGCCTAAATCGGGAACAGCATTACCATTAATTAATAGACCACCTTGGGTATTACTGGTAATCAGATTGCGGCGTAATACTGGTTTAGCATCACGAGAAAGAGCGATCGCTGTCCCATTGGCAGAAAGTTTATTATTAGCCACTAAAGGGGCTGCAAAATCACTAATCGCTATCCCTAAAGCATTATTTTGAAATACATTCCGCAGCACTTCCCCTTTACTATTTCTGGCTATGACTAACCCACTTACTTTATTGTTAATAAATAAATTATCCATAATGCCTGGTTTAGCATTGCCAGTGGTAAAAATTCCCTCTCTAGTACAGTTTTTGAAAGTGCTATTAGCTACCGTTGGTACAGATGACTCAATCCAAACCCCCGTACCTTTAGCAGTAGAATTAATCACAGTCACACCTAATAGACTCGCATCACTTAGTAATAAGACAGTAATATTTTGCACCCCAAAACTCGGACTCTGATAATCTCCACCACCAGAAATAATAATTTCCTGACCTTTATTTCCCTCATTTCCCACGACCAACACCCCCGATGGAATCACTAGGGGAAATACTTCTCCATTGGCTGTGCTATAAGTTCCATTAGCCAACTGAATAATTGTTGAGCTTTTTGCCTGTTTGATAGCCTGGTAAATACTTTTTAAAGGACTGGTACGAGAACCCGTATTAGCATCCTTCCCGGTAGCGGGATTAACATAGATTGTTGCTACAAGACTAGAGTTAACCATTGATTGTTAAACGTGTATGGTTTTAATGGTGACATCCATAATTAACCATACTTTTGACACACTCAAAATTTCAAGTCTGTAATTCTAGTCAAAATCTTCTTTATCCAGAAACCTTATTTCCCAGATAAAAACGTCCATGGATTCTCATTAACCTTAACCAACGCATCCAAACTTTCGCAGGTTGGTCAAAAAACGTAAAAATATCCCCAAAACCCAAGTTAGTTTTTTGGTGATGTAACCAGTGTTGTTCGGGCGTAGTAATAAATAAAAACTTACATAAAATCGTCACAGCTTGGGGCGTTTGCCAACCTAAAGAAATAACGTGTCTCCACCACACATGAAACTGGCCAAACAATAAACCGCAAATAACACCCACAAAAGATAAAGGCCATAACCAAACCCCTACCAACAAATAGGGCAAAGCTCCCAAAATCCCATCTAAAAGCACCTGGAAATTCAATGTTAAAATGGCATAGTGGCGGAAATTCTTTTTCCAAGAATGATGAGTTTTCAAATGGAGGCTGCCAAAAACGTGTTCAGGAACATGATAGAAAAAGGTAGAAAGGAAATCCCCAATTATCAGTAATAGCAAAGCAACAGCAATAGCTTCAAGCATTTGGAATCCTATATACATCTAGAACTCGATAGATATACTGTGGTTTTTATCTCATTGTTACAATCTTCTATCGAAACCAGAACCCATAAGCAAAGATTTAGTTAAAATAACCGCAAATTTAGGTTAAATTATCTATTCGGGCAAAAGGCAGAAGGCAAGATGAGTAATAAAAATTTATCTCCCCAATTACCAATTACCAATCACAAAAGAGTTTATTAAAATGCCAAAATGGAAACTGACTACAGAATTTACATTTGATAGCGCCCACTATATCAAGGACTATAAAGGCCCTTGCGGGAGAATGCACGGACACACTTATAAAGTTAGAATCGAAGCACAATCAGCAACCTTACATTCTTCAGAATATTGTCCGCATCCTGTCATGGTGGCTGATTTTAGAAGTTTACGTTGGGCTAAAAAAGATGTAAACCAAGGAGGACTTGATCATTGTATTTTAAATGAAGTTTTGCCTCCAGAATATGAAACAACAGCAGAAATGATTGCTAAATATATTTATGATGAAACCAAAAAACGTTTACCAACTGATATAAAACTTAAAGTATCTGTCTCCGAAACTGCTAATTCTTGGGCAGAATATGAAGATGATTAAACGTAAGAGTTCAGGAATATGGCTAAGGCCACCCTGCGCCATCAGAATGAAGAATGAAGAACATTTTTCTTTTATCTTCCCTATTACCAATTACCCATTACCTGAATTAAACACGACAAAACAGATCATAATAACACAGCCAATGTTCATGTACAGAACTTAAATAGTAGGAAATACTCACAGCGAATATTGCTAAAAGTACAGGAATTACTGTAACTAATTCTAATTTGCCTTTTTTGACTACTTCCCAACAAGAGATTAAAATCACTACAGGCCATAAAATCGTAGTGATAATAAACATAATAAAAGATAAGAATTTATCCTCTGGAGAAGATGTCGGATGACGTAGAGAAAAGGTTAACCAATTGGTAAAAAAATAGCAAGTCATGATCACATAGCTAATAATTAAAGTTAACTGAATTTGATTCATAATAGCTACTCCTTTCTCCTTTGATCAAATGAGGTTTAAAAACTATTACAGACAGATTTTAAATGAATGCTAAACAATACATTAATCAGCAATCATACTTAATTAGGACTTACGCAAGATGTAACTGCAACCCTGATTATTTCCTAGGGGTAATTCATGAATTACCCCTACTTTCGTTCTATTTTGCGTAAGTCCTGTTAATTTAAAACTCAATTCTAGAGTATGGTAATTCTACTTGTTAATGTTTTATTAGCTAGTTCTACACTGGTATAGCATAAATATTAAAAAAGTGCCAAATAAAATGCAACACTAATTACCCTCAAACTCACATAATTTGAGGTTAGTATAATAAATACCTCAGAAGTGAAAAGCTAAAATTAAAAATGCTGGATATTTAATACAGCAATGAGGATATCAATTATCATCAAACTCTGGTAACAACAGAATTTTAATCCTGAGTCCTAAGTCGCTGACGTACCAGTAAAATATTCAGTCATGGAAACTTACATCTGGTAGTTAGCAGAAGTTCGATAACTATAACCAAGATAAGAATCTTTTTGAATGTGTTGTTTAATACTATCGAAATCTATAAATTCATCAGCTACATCAATTAAATGATCGCTAGTTGAGGTTTGTAAGCCAATTACTTCTACTCTAGCACCCATACCACTAACTGCATTTACCGCATAGGACAAATCACCATCACCACTAACTAAAACCGCAGTATCATAATAGGGTGCTAAGGTAATCATATCTACGGCGATTTCTACATTCAAATTTGGTTTTTTGTAGTTGTTATCTGGAACTACACTCATATCTTTAGTAACAACACGATAGCCATTACGACGCATCCATAACAGAAACCCCTGTTGCTTTTCGTTGCCAGTATCCATACCTGTATAAAAAAAGGCACGTAACAATCTTGAGGTTTTGGTTAAACGACACAGCAATTTGACATAATCAATTTCAATACCTAGTTGTAATGCAGCATGAAATAGATTTAAGCCATCAATAAAAATTGCGACTCGACCACGATTATCATCTTCATTAAAGATGCTATTATTGGCTGGATTAGGTTCTTTAGCTTTGATATTGGCTTTTGTGGCTGGACCTTGCCAATGGGGTTTTTCCTTAAGTTCCTTATATTCGTTTGTTTTTTTGTTAAAATCATTAAACTGCATTGATACCTCTAAATATTAAACTAAGGATGTTGTAAGTAAATTGGCAATAGCGCAATTTTCGCTAATTTCCTGATTATCTCCTGCTAGGATCAATACCTATCAGATAAATTTTAGCCAATTTTTTCTGGTGAATATGATATTTTGCCGTTTACCTGCATATACTTTACACAAAATGCACATTTTTAGGGAAAATCCACTATTTATCATAAAATCATCTGAAAACCCTTGAGCTTAAGTTTTGGTGCTTAGGTTAGTTTTGATACTTGTAATCTTGGTTTTGCATATCTATACCCATCAGTAAAGAATTTGTTACCAAAACCTTATATAATATACTAAATTTTGATAAGCTTGAGACTTATGTTAAGTACGACACCATAAACTATTAATTCCTAGATTAAATACTAGGGTATCTATGGTTTTTTAGGTTTAGTAAAAACTAAATCCAGTATCATCAAAAAATCTGAATTGTGTGTGGCGTGAAAATCAATCGAGGAGTGAACAAAATGGATTTACGTGGAGATGCGTTGCAAATCCTCAAAGATACTAGTCGAACTTTTTATATCCCAATTAGTATTTTACCATCAGGATTACAGGAAGCGGTAGCATCAGCATACTTATGTATGCGGGCAATTGATCAAATTGAAGATGATCCAGATTTAGATAACAGGACTAAAAAACACCTGTTGCAAAATATCAGTCTGACATTACAAGCAGGAGTAGATGGTTTTCCCCTTGATGCTTTCTCCGTAGGATTTAAAGGATACGAAAGTTCTTTACAAGAAGTCAGCTTACGTATTAGAGAATGGTCAATATTAGCACCTGAAAGTATTGCTCCGCGGATTTGGGATGCAACGGCCGCAATGGCTGATAGAATGGCTTATTGGGCAGATAGAAACTGGAAAATAGAAACAGAAGCAGATTTAGATCGTTATACCTTTGGCGTAGCGGGTGCAGTTGGCCTGTTACTCTCAGATTTATGGAATTGGTATGATGGAACTCAAAGCAACCGGACTCAAGCCATAGCATTTGGTAGGGGTTTGCAAGCTGTGAATATTCTGCGTAATAATTCTGAGGATTTAACTCGTGGGGTCAATTTTTTCCCGATGGGTTGGAATAATGAAAATCTTCAAGACTATGCTCGTCGCCATCTCATCTTAGCAGATGCTTATACTAATTCTTTACCAGATGGCCCGGCTTTGCAATTTTGCCAAATTCCCCTGGCTTTAGCCCATGGTACTCTAGATGCTTTAGCCAATGGCAAGGAAAAACTTAGTCGTAGTGATGTTGTTTCACTGATTGAAACCCTTATGGGTGTGAATGTTAAGGCTAGTTAGCTGACGGGTGACAGTTAAGAGGCAACCGTCAACCGTCAACTAATTACCAAAATAAAAAATTTGTGTGTGGGAGATATTCATGAAAACTACTTTATTTCTGAGTCCACCATCTTTTGATGGGTTTGATGGTGGTGCAGGGGCGCGATATCAAGCAAAACGAGAAATTACTTCTTTCTGGTATCCGACTTGGTTAGCACAACCAGCAGCTTTAGTTCCTGGGAGTAGGTTGGTTGATGCACCTCCCCATAGTCAAACGGTGGATGATGTGTTAAAAATTGCCAAGGATTATGAATTGGTAATTATGCACACTAGCACCCCTTCTTTAGCTAATGATGTGAAGTGTGCTGAAGCTATAAAAGCCCAAAATCCTCATGTGCAAATTGGTTTTGTGGGGGCGCACGTTGCGGTTTTACCAGAGGAAACTTTGCGGGAAAATCCGGTAATTGATTTTGTTTGTCGCAATGAGTTTGACTATACTTGCAAAGAACTGGCGGAAGGTAAACCTTGGGATGAAATTAAGGGTTTGAGTTATCGGGATCAGTTGGGAAATATTCGCCAAACGGAAGAACGTCCTTTAATTCATGACTGGGATGCTATGCCTAGTGTGTTGCCAGTTTATGCCCGTGATTTGGATATTAGCAAATATTTTATTGGCTATTTGCAACATCCTTACATTTCTTTTTATACTGGGCGGGGTTGTCCGGCAAAATGCACTTTTTGTTTATGGCCACAAACTATTGGTGGACATTTATATCGTCATAAAAGCCCGGATGCTGTAGGTCGAGAAATGGCTGAAGCTAAGGAATTATTCGGGGATAAGGTGCGGGAGTATATGTTTGATGATGATACTTTTACCATTGACAAACATCGAGCGATCGCTATTAGTGAACATCTAAAACGACTCAATATAACTTGGAGTTGCAATGCCCGGGCTAATTTAGATTATGATACTCTCAAAACTTTGCGTGATAACGGTTTACGGTTATTATTAGTAGGGTTTGAATCTGGTAATCAACAAGTTCTCAATAATATCAAAAAAGGTATTAAACTGGAAGTGGCGCGAGAATTTATGAAGAATTGCCACAAACTTGGTATTACTGTCCATGGGACTTTTATTATTGGGTTGCCCATCGAAACTAAGGAAACTGTAGAAGAAACCATTCGCTTTGCTTGTGAATTGAGTCCCCATACAATTCAAGTTTCGATAGCTGCCCCTTATCCGGGTACAGAATTGTATGCACAAGCTAGAGAAAATGGTTGGTTTGCTAATGAGTCTTTAGTGGCAACTTCCGGTATTCAAACTTCAACCTTGCAATATTCCACCCTTTCTAGCGCGGAAATTGAAGATGCAGTAGAAAGAATGTATCGCAAATTTTACTTCCGTCCCAAGGCTATTATTCCCATTGTCCGAGAAATGCTAACTGATAGACAAATGTTAGTGCGTCGTCTGCGCGAAGGTAAGGAGTTCTTTGGTTATTTGAATGAACGTCACACCCAAGCGGCTGCACACGCACAACCTAAACAAACGGCTGTGGTTTAGGGTGTATAATGTCATGATGGCTAATTTATTGTCATCATAATTAATTGTAGGGATGGGGTTAATTTTATCTAAGATATTTGTTGCTAATATGTACCTCAGGTAAACGCGAGTAACCGAGACGAAGCAAACCGACCTCTATCGGTAATTCTAGACATTCGCCAAAACAAGCCAGCGCCGGGATTATTTGTCTCCATTGACCCTTGGCGGCACTTTCTTTTACCATTTGGAGTGCTGCCATCCTCACCCCTTTTAGGAAAGAAATGCTGAAATCTACAAGATTTGCTTCTGCTCCCGATAGCAAGAGCATTGTACGACGACATTCATCAGGGTGTTGTCGCCACATTCGGTAGACAGATTGGCGGATGGCTAGAGCGCTGTCGTCTAAGCTAGTAAAGACTTGGTAGAGGACACAAGCGAGTAATTCAGGGACGTAAGTACGGGTGAGGCGAAGGTGTTGGAATTCTCGGAATTTCTTGCTAAGTGCCAAGCACTCCGCATCTTGAAATCCAAGAGTCATCCCAGTTGCTGTTATTGGGTGACAATGCCCAGCGGCATCTCCCACCAAAGTTATACCCTCGTGACCGTAATTGAAGCGTGGGCTAAACTGGTTGGCGCACCAAGCAATGGGTTTGTTTTCCAGAGCTTGTCGGAATGCCGGAAGCAAAGCTTCCGGTAGCACTGGACTATAAGCATCCCATAAATAGGCTGCCTTATTTTGAGAATTTCTAAAGCGTTCAATCGGTACATCAAGGCAGACGCGAATCTGGTTCGAACCAATGCGGTAGATGAGAACAGGACCAGGACCACCCAGATGAACGTGTCCAAAGCCCTCAAATGGTAGAGTGACGTTTTCTAGCAAAATGCCCGCCATGTATGAGATAAGGGTACATTGCGGATGAATTCCTAGCACTTTCCGAACCATTGAGGAGCGACCATCCGCGCCTATTATGCGTTGGGTGAAGACTGTCTTGGTTTCTCCATGCTTGCCATTCTCAAAGCTAAGTTTCTCCTTCTCAATGTGGTTAACTTGGGCAAAGGGAATAAAATTGACGCTAGGGTGGGAAAGTGCTGCTTCCCGTAGGGCTGAAACCAAGGTATTATGTTCACAACTCATTCCTAGATAACTGTTAGGATAGTCTAAGCGAATAGGCTCAGTACCGTTATCAGGAAACACCACAAAGCCCTGACCATTTGCATAGTCTGATCCAAGGGTAGAAACTGAACCCACCCCCAGACGCTGCAAAACTTGCAAACCAGGAGGGTGCAACCATTCTCCAGCGAGTTGTTTGGATCTGTCGGGGTTGGCTTCTAGAAGAAGAACTCGGGCACCGTTACGTCCAAAAGCCATAGCCGTGACGCAGCCGACCGGACCTGCGCCAATTACAACCACATCAAAGGATTTAGGTAGGTTTTTCATGTTTTTATCGTTGTTTAACTATAATTGGGTCATTCCCCCATCAACAGCTAGCTCGCAACCCACTATATATGAAGCTTCATTAGAAGCTAAAAATACTACTGCATTAGCTACTTCCTCAGCAGTCCCTATCCGCTTCATAGGAATTCTGTTAAAACATACGTCGCCCAATTCAACAAGTGCTTGTTGCGTAATGGTGTAACGGCTCAAGATAGATGTTTCAATTGCACCTGGGGCAACAGCGTTGACTCGTATTTTTCGCTCCAATAGCTCGGCTGAAAACGTTCTTACCAGTGAGCGCAGCGCAGCTTTAGATGCTGAGTATACACTGATTCCTGGTATACCCAATACTTCAGATCCAGAAGTATTGAGTACAATCGCACTACTATCCTTAAGCAAAGGAAGTGCTTTTTGAATCGTAAAAAACGCTCCTTTAAAGTTAATACTTACAATTTCGTTAAACAATTCCTCGCTAATTTCCGCTATGTGGGATAACTTATTAATTCCAGCATTCACAAATAAAATATCAAAATTTCCATGCACTTGGCGGACTTTGTCATAAAGTTGATCGAGATCTTCCAATTTGCTCACATCACCTTGCACCCCAATTCCATTTCCTCCCAAATTTTGAACGGCTTGTTCCAGAGTTTCTGGGTTGCGTCCCATAATTACAACCCGCGCTCCCTCGCGAACAAAAGCCTGTGCAGTAGCCAAACCTATACCGCTATTGCCCCCAGTTACTACTGCAATTCTACCGTCTAGTCTTCCCATCTATAGGACTCCTATTTGAGTTTTGAACGGAACTCGGTACCAATTTATATTCTCGAATCCTCTTGCTTTTTGCCTCTTGCCTTACTATATAGGAAAATTCAGTAATCAAACCGGATTCCTATGATTCTGGTAACATTTTTTATATTGGGGGCTTCCTTACCCCTATTTTTACTCCCTATATTTATTTTCTCAAATTATTGCCACATCTCATTTTCAACCGCCTTGTCACCTGTTAAATAGAAACTTAATGTTTCTTAATATGTAACAGGTTGACAAAATTTATTTGAGTTAGATAAAATTTTTCTGGTTAAATAAGTAAGTAATTGATTAGACAAAATATTACAGTCATTGCGAGCGAAGGAAAGCAATCACAGCCCTTGCGATTGCTTCATTTCACTCCGTCCCATTTGCAATGACATTGTGTAATTAGTTCTGTCTCACCACTTAGTTATTAACATAATGCAAAAGTCATAACGCAAAAGTAAATAGGAGATTCAGATGGTTAGTGAATTGCGTCGGAAAAAACTGACAAAAGTTTTCAACACACTTGATCACGATGGAAGCGGTGTGATCACCAAACAGGATCTGGAGTTATCTGCTCAATCAACGGCTCAAGCCCGGGGGTATGAAGCAGGATCAGCGGAATATCAAAGCATTTACGACAAGTCGGTCACTAAGCAGTGGAATGATTTGACTAAAATGGACGGCGATGGTGATGGAAAAGTAACTTTGGATGAATTCATTGCGTACTATGACAAGCCAGCCGACGATCCGACTCTTAGTGAACTCATCACTAGCGGGGGAGAGGTACTCTTTGATGTAGGTGATAGTGATGGCGACGGAGAGATTTCCTTTGAAAATTTCAAAACGATGAACCTGTTATGGCAGTCTGATGAAGCCCAGGCAGAAGAAACTTTTCGCAAGTTGGATCTAAATGGCAATGGTTCTATCAGTAAACAAGAGTTTTTAGCGCATGTTAAAGATTTCTTTTTTAGTGACGATCCAGAAAGTCCGGGGAATCTGATCTTAGGTCCTGTATAATAATTTATTACGCAGCATTTCGGATTGTCTCTAAACTTTAGATTTGAATTCAACACAACAAAACAGCAATCTTAGTTTTGTGGTAGTCGTTTGTAGTTTAAAAACTACATTTTGCTTTTAACCCGGATTTCTCACCAAAATTCTCAAACCCTTATAAAATCTGGATTCTGGGGTTTCACACTACATCAAAAGTCAACTCCGTAAAAAATGCCTGAAACCGATTCTCTATCCGGGTTAGATTACATTATTTGTGAGAAATACGGGTTAAGTACATCCTACTGCGTCGAATTCAAGTCATTTAAGCAAACTCATGAGGCTTGCCGCTAGTTGTAGTGATACAACTTTTAATATCGATGAGCTTCATGAGTTCTTGTTATCTAGCACTATCAAGTATCTTAATCGTTTTTAAACTTATTGGTATAAACTTCGTGTAAACCGATTGATGGATACATATACCGCTAATGCCGCTAGTCAAAAACTTGAGCCTATAGATAGCCTCAAAAGTTTGCATCGCAGTGTTCAAGCACTCCTAGCTCTCCAATCGGCTGATGGTTCTTGGGAGGGAGAAGTTGTTTGGTGTCCTATGCTGGCAGCTCAGTACACTCTCATGGGTTATATTACCCAGACACCGATACCACCTCAACGCCAGGAAGCTCTACTCCAGCAATTCCGTGCTACGCGCTTGTCTAATGGCTTGTGGGGATTGCATGAAAAATCCCAACCCTACCTATTTATTACTAGCCTTGTCTATGTAGCAGCACGCATTTTGGGTGTAAAAACAGAGGATCCATTGCTGATTCCAGCCAGACAATTTATCCGCTCTCAAGGGGGTGTCATTCCCATACCCACCTGGGGAAAATTCTGGTTGGCAATGCTGAACCTTTATGACTGGCGCGGTGTTAACCCAGTCTTACCCGAAGTTTGGCTACTTCCCAAGTGGATACCCATTCATCCTTCTAATTACTACTGCCACACCCGCCTCATTTACTTGGGAATGGCTTATATCTACGGGCGCAAGTTTCAGGTTCCTGTGACACCCATCATTGAGGAACTGCGCTCGGAATTATACCTACAGGAATACCAACAAGTAAACTTTGGGATCGCACGGTCAGCACTGAGATCTGAGGAAGTCTACAGCCCTCCTAGTTTTGTCCTCCGATTGTTTTATAAATTAGCGACAGTTTGGGATCGCTGGCATATTCGCAAGCTGCGAGAAAGCGTACTATCCCAGATGATTGACCAAATTCGCTGGGAACTGCACACTACTGATTACACTTGCATTTCCCCGGTCAGTGGTCTGCTCAATCTGATAGCCCTGTGGTTGTATAATCCCGAAGATGAAGACCTACATCAAGCTATAAAACGCTTTGATGGCTGGATGTGGGAAGATGAACAACACGGATTGCGGATTGCAGGTGCTCGCAGTGGCACTTGGGATACTGGTTTTGCTGTGCAAGCACTTCAAGCAGCTAGTCCCCATGTAGATGTAGCTAGTAACCTGGATAAAGGGCAAAAATTCCTTGCCAGCCAGCAAATTTGCACAACATTTCCTAATTTTGAGAAATACTACCGCATCGACCCCAATGGAGGATTTTGTTTTGCTGGAGTCTGGCACGGTTGGCCGGTGAGCGACTGTACTGCTGAAGCTTTACTTGCTCTTTTTGATGCACCCTCAGAAACCATCTCGTCGTCAAAGCTAAAGGAGTCGGTTTGCTTCCTGTTGCGTTGTCAGAACGATGATGGGGGTTTTGGCAGCTACGAGCAACGTAAAATTGCCTCGAAATTGGAATGGATTAACCCGGCTGAGATGTTTGCCAACTCGATGACAGAGTATTCTTATATCGAGTGTACTGCCTCTTGCCTTGCTGCTTTGGGTGAGTTCCGTCGTCGTTATCCCCAGGTATTGGAGGATGAGGTGCAAACAGCAATTGAACGAGCAAAACTGTGGCTACGGCGTCAGCAAAAACCGGACGGTTCTTGGTCTGGCTTCTGGGGTGTGAATTTTATTTATGGCACAATGTTTGGCATTCAAGGCTTGTTGGCTACTGGTACTCCCCCTTATGACCCGACTATTCGTAGAGCTTGTAACTGGTTGTTAAGCAAACAAAGACCCGATGGAGGTTGGGGAGAGCATTTTCAAGGGTGCTTAACTAACCAATACATAGAGCATAGCGAAAGCCAAATCATTCAAACCGCCTGGGCTTTAAAAGCTTTGCTGGAAGCCAAATCTTCGGATTGGCAAGCCATTGAAGCAGGGATTTGTTTTCTAACAGATACGCAATTAGAAAGTGGAGAATGGCCCAAGCAAGACTTTGCAGGCGTTTTTTTTAGTACTGCCTTGCTCGACTATACCCTCTACCGCAACTATTTCCCCATCTGGGCTTTGGGGCTGTACGAATCCCGTTGTCGAGAAAGGCTTACTTAAGTAGTGCCGCAATAGTTATACTGGGATAACTAAGGGATATAGACTGAAACTCTCTATATAATCTCCGGTCTAAAGACCGGAGAGTGTCAAAATAGTCTGATCGCAGATTCTCCCACCAGATTACATAGGCAAAGTAAAAATGATGGAGCATAGGATTATGACAGAGGCAAACATAGTAGCAGAACTTTTAATGCGAGAGGATATTGGTGTAAACGCTTACTATCCCAAAACAGATTTATTAAGCGATATCGGAATAAAATTCATTTGGATTTCCCGTTTTCTGAGAAAGAATGAGAATCTTTTTAAAGAACTAGAAAGCTCCATTCATACTAAAATGATGAAGACGGCTAATCCAGAAAATGGAAAAGTATATGAACTGCCGTGTCTTTATGAAGATGAAATAGATAAAGTCGAACTTGCTAAAATTATATCTAGCAATTTTCCCGTTGTAGTAAGAGGGCTATTAAAAGACTCTTTTGCCGTCAAGAATTGGTCTCTTGATCACTTAAAGAATAATTATGGAGATGCCGTAACTACCTGTCTAGAACACA
>OGVQ01000114.1_pt1 | contig 16860 bp, 17 predicted proteins | sample 1575801 | NCBI WGS metagenome assembly OGVQ01 (sample SAMN07581550, study PRJEB24739) | freshwater metagenome | place: Singapore | collected 2015-04 | reverse complement strand
TCAGACAAATTCCCACAGAAAATTAAACAATAACAATCCTGAAAATCCTTTCATCCTGGAAATCCTGATATGGCTTGCGCCACGCTACGCTATCAGACAAATTCCCACAGAAAATTAAACAATAACAATCCTGAAAATCCTTTCATCCTGGAAATGCTGATTCAGACAAATTCCCACAGAAAATTAAACAATAACAATCCTGAAAATCCTCAAATCCTGGACATTATCTCGACTTCGCTCGATAACCACCTGATTCTTTCGTAGGGGTAATTCATGAATTACCCCTACTTTCGCTCTATTTTGCGTAAGTCCTGAGTTTATCTGCGTTCAATAACTGATGCAGCTATTACCCCCAACTGTAAACCCGAAGGAAAACTCCCCTCTTCCTTAATACGTTTGATTTCTAAAGAAGTAATTGGTAAATTTAACTTTTCTGCTAATGCTTGTATAATATCCCCTCTATCAATGACACCAGCAACAGCATCCGCAGGAGAAAGAACAGTAATTTGAGATAATTTCTCAACTTCTAATTTATTAATTACCTCTGCAAAAGAAGTAGATTCTACAATAGTAGGAATTGTATTTAGGGGATAAACAATAGTTTGTAAAGTTTTGGTTTCCCATTCACTTCTGTCAATGGTGCGTAAATCATTAATATTCACTAAACCCCGATAACGACCATCAGCAGCAGCAAAATAAACTTGGGGTGCAGTAGTTTCCAATAAATACAAATCAGCGAATTCTCTCAAGGTTTGATTAGCATCAACTACCCGAAAATTACGAGTCATGGCATCAGATGCTACTAACTCAAGTAAAGTTTCTTGTAATGTTGTGACATTATCATAGCTTTTGGCATTACGCACCGCAAACCAACCGATTAAAACAATCCATAAACCTGTGATAAAGTCCTTAGTCAAGAAATCAATCACAAATCCTAAAGCGATCGCACTATAACCTAAAATTTGTCCAGACTTTGCTGCTAAGTGTACAGCTTTAAAGCGATCGCCTGTAATTTTCCACAAAGCTGATTTTAATACCTGTCCCCCATCCAACGGTAAACCAGGAATTAAATTAAATAAAGCCACAACTAAATTAATTCTTGATAGATCTCCCGTCATAGTGCTGAGGGGGTTACTATCAGGAATTACACTTGAACCTAGACGCAGTAATAAAAATAGGATAATACTCACCGTAGGACCAGCGATCGCCACCTGAAAAGCTTGACCAGGAGTTTTTGATTCTTCCTCTATTGCTGCAATTCCTCCAAAGAAAAACAACGTGATCGAATTCACCTTAATTCCTTGGGATTCTGCCACTAAACTATGTCCCAACTCATGCAACAGCACCGAAGCAAATAATAGCAGTGCCATAATTAAACCAGCACTCCAACCTGTGATAGTCCCCCAATATTGGTAAGCAAAGCCAAAATTGAGAGTAGTTAACCCCAAAATTACAAACCAGGAGGGGTCTAAAAATAAAGGAATACCAAATAAAGAACCGATTTTCCAATTAGTTTGCATCATTATATATTTCCAGAAATTTTTTTATAGATCAGAAATGTAGGCTTATATAGCGGTATGTAGTTGAATAACATACAAATTAAAAATCATACAGGATCAGGCTTTCCCTCTTGCCTCCTGCCATAACTCTAGGATAGACAATTTCCCACATTTGATCACTTTTAAGTTAAATCTTAGAGAATCTGCGTGTCTTTAGACCGCAGAGTGTCAAGAAACAGCAAACCATAGATCCCCGACTTCTAAGAAGTCAGGGATCTGGAATCTGTCAAAAAAAGCGATAGGTAATGAATGACCCTATCGCTGCTGACAAAAAAAAGGAATATTAAACCAACTTACAAGCGGCCAATATTAGTTAGTCCTAAAACAATGCCAATTCCCACTACATGACCAAAAGCCATTGCACCAATAAATCCTGGTATACTCACAGGTAGCATGGGCATAGATGGTCCAACTTTAGCAGATTTAAGTGCAAAAGTGAGTAAAAGTATAACTGCGCTGCTGGCACTGATAATGATGCCAACTGTAGGACTCCACACCGGGGTAACAGGAACGGATGCTGCGGCTAATAAAATTGATGACATGATGGTGTGTCTCCTAAATGAAAAAATCAGTATAATCGTACAAAATTATAAAATTACCCAGGACAAAGCAAAAGTTTTTAACTTCAATTAAGATACTTTTGTGATTATTTGTAACTTTTCAGGTGGAAATGCGGGTTAAAATTTGCGGTATCACTCAACCACAGCAGTCAATAGCTATAGCGTCTCTAGGTGCAACGGCGCTAGGATTTATCTGTGTTCCTACTTCCCCTCGCTACGTTACCATAGCCCAAATTCAGGCAGCCATAGCCCCGCTTCCTCCAAATATTGATAAAATTGGCGTTTTTGCCAACACAACTATTTCAGAAATTTGTCAAGTAGTTCAAGAGTCTGGTTTAACTGGTGTGCAATTACATGGAGATGAAACACCAGAATTTTGCTATCAATTACGTCAATCTCTATCCCAAGTAGAAATTATCAAGGCTTTACGAGTCCGCAGTTTAGAGCATCTACAAACCACAACTAATTACACTGATTATGTAGATACTCTACTACTTGATGCCTACCATCCCCAACAGCTAGGAGGAACAGGGCAAACCTTAGATTGGCAAATGCTAGAAAGATTTAACCCGTCTCTTCCTTGGTTTTTAGCCGGAGGACTGACACCAGATAATATTTTAACTGCCCTAAGTCAGATTACACCTAATGGCATTGATTTATCCAGTGGTGTAGAACACTCACCAGGTAACAAAGATTTAGACCAGGTGGCTTTATTGTTTCAAAATTTAGGGAATAAGGTGACTACTGACTGTTAACCCCTGCTCCCCTGCCTTTTGCCTGCCTAAAAGAATGAAGCTTGGTGACGAATTAAATTGAAGAATTCTTCACGGGTTTTGTGTTCTTCTTGGAATACCCCTACCATGGAACTGGTGACTGTCCAAGAACCGGGTTTTTGGACTCCGCGCATAACCATACACATATGACTAGCTTCCATAACCACAGCAACGCCTTTAGGCTCGAGAACTGTTTGCAGTGCTTCGGCAATTTGGCGAGTTAATCTTTCTTGGACTTGCAATCTGCGAGAATACATTTCCACAATTCGGGCTAGTTTACTTAATCCCACAACTTTTTGATTGGGAATATAAGCAACGTGCGCTCTGCCCATAAATGGCAACATATGATGTTCACATAAGCTAAAGAAATTAATATCTCTAACTAACACCATCTCATCATGTCCTTCGTCAAAGATTGCACCATTGATGAGGTCTTCTAGAGATTCATTGTAGCCACTGGTGAGAAACTTCATGGCCTTAGCTACACGCTTAGGTGTTTTGAGAAGTCCTTCCCGTTCTGGATCTTCTCCTACTCCTACTAGCATGGCGCGGACTGCCGCCATCATCTCGTCCATGGTTTCATCTGATGGTGGATGTATTTCTGCTACTTTACCATCATGAGTATTGCGGTCTGGGCGAACAATAACTTCTGCTAAGTCAGGAATCAGGGGCGATTGAGAGCGATTAGAACCATTTGAACCAGCGATAGTCATGATTGAATTTTGGTAATTTGTGATTGGTTTAGTTGTCCTGGACTTTGGACTAAAAAGCTAGAGAAAAGCCGTCAGCAGTAACACTGACTGGCGTAAAGTCAATGAAAGTAATCAATAAATCATTGACATGATGATCCTGACACAACTAGAAAAATTCCGCCAAGGTATCTACGATTCATTGGGGAAGGCCAGAGATGCAGTATTTGAATTGATGGATGCAGTATTGACAAGTCCAAGTATTCCATCATTTGTAAGTTTGTCACAAAGCCCAGTATTTAGACGGCAATGGTCAAGTATCTATGCAGCACTGCATGATAGTCGTCCACCGAAAAGGAAGCTAATGAAGCTACTGGTACAAGAGGTAAAGACTGATGAACAGACATTTCTAGCAGGAGATAATAGCTTTTGGGGACGACCAGAAGCCAAGACACTAAAAGAAATAACTTTTCATGGGGAAAGAGATGGGAGCATAGGTATCGGACAAAGTTATAGTACATTAGCCTGGATACCAGAGGCGGATGGGAGTTGGGCATTGCCGTTAAAACATCAACTTAGCTCGACTCAGGCAGCAGAGCGATGGAGTGACTTGATGCCCCTCCCTGTTAACTTGGCAACTATGGTTAGCAAGGGCAGCCTGCATTGACTCCCCATTGCCTTGGCAATCAACTCAGGATACACCGTCTCCAGGTCGCGTAGTACAAGCCTTTCCTCTAATTTTAGCTGCTATTGGTACTCCTGCCCAACCCCCCAAAACCCGCGGTAAATCACCTGGTCGCGCCCAAGGACATTAGCCACCTCCACGTCCCCGTTATCCCACTGTTAAAAAATACGCATCTAAAAAACCTACATCAGAAGAAACACTTAAGAATGCTGATTTAACTGCTGCTTAGATTCTGCTTCTTTTTCCACGATTCAACAACACTGGGTCTCTCAAAGACTTTGGGTAATTTTCTCTTGCCTTCTTTTCATGGCTGCTAAATATCAGTTAGTCCAAACTCAAGTTATAAGTATAGCAATCCTAAATGATCCGTGAGCGTTTAACAAGCCTCAAATGCTTATAATAAAACAAAGATTTTTTCTTATCTACGTATTTTCTCACCATCGGGGTATGATTGCTATAGCGTCTACAACAAGTTATCTATGTTGATTCAAAAGTTTGATGATTGTCCAGAATTAATCGCAGGAGACGGCACACACTTAAGGGAATTACTTCATCCAAATTATGTGTCCATTACCCTCCGCTACAGCCTAGCTCATGGAATTTTGCCCGTTGGCAAAAGTTCAATTTCCCATGCACTCAAAAGTTCGGAAGTATACTACATTCTGAGTGGGACCGGAGAAATCTACATCAACGAAGAAGTTGAGCCTGTTGAAATGGGTGATACAATATATGTGCCACCCAGCAGTATTCAATACGTGAAAAACTGTGGAACAGAACCTTTAGTTTTTCTGTGTATTGTTGATCCCTATTGGCGTGCAGAGGATGAAACAGTTGATAGTTCTCTGTAGGTTTTAGGTTCTTTAGAAATCGGGTGATATCCCATCACTGTGCGTTGAATAAATTCCTTGAAAAAGCTATAGAGATAAGTTGTAATCGGCTTGATCATTTTATGGAATTCGTCCAGATATGAAGCGGGAATTTTCATCGATAGGGCGGCAAGATTCACTTCGAGTTGACTCAGCTTGCAGGCTCTTGTATAAGATTATAACTCTACTACATCATCCCTCTTTTTGTACTCTTTTTTTGGCTGCAGTATTGTAAAAGTTAAAGAATAAGATGGCACAAAATATTTTGGTTCTTGGAGGTTCTGGAAAGTGGTCTGCCAAGGTTTATCTTCCGGTTATTTTAGGTGACGATGCTGGTGATGTGAAGCTCGCTGCCATTGGTGATCCCATTGACCCAAGAAAAAGTCCTCATACTCAGAGCTTTACCCCACAGTTTGATCGACATCATACAAAATGGATACCCCTTTCGGGAAATTTGCAAAATGATTTGGCTCAACTTGATCGCTTCATCAATGTCCTGGAAATTCATATCCTGGCAATTGTCGTTCCTCCTTACTTGAATTTTGATTATTTAGATTGGGGCATTTCCCAAGGTCTCGATATTATTTGCGATAAACCTCCCATCGCCTTACCCCACCAATTTGGCACACCCACTGCTGCCCATCAACTTTGGCAAGATTTTAATGATCTGTGCGATCGGGCTAACCAATCTAGCCACCGTTTTTACCCAAGACCTTGCCAGATTTATATGCATTTGCGTAGGCGATTTGAAGACCCATATATTAAAATTTACCAAGGACTTCAAGAAGTTCATAACTTGACGAAACAAGGGTTAACCTACCTACAAATCCACCTCAATAATGGTTGCTATCGCTTTAGTGACGAATATCATCTTCCCGGTGCTCATGGCTATGCTCAAGGTTTGGGAACTTTAAACCATACAGGCTATCACCTCATTGATTTTGCCGCCTATTGCCTGGTTAATGCACCTCCCATTGCCACTTATATTGAGACTAAATTAATTAGTTGCACTTTGGTTGATCATGTGGGTAGCCTCACAACTGATGTCAGTTACGGAAAATTGCTCAGTCGATCTGAATTTAGAAACTCAGAATCCAGCTACAATTCTCATCCAGAGCAACCTCAAAAAAAGCGTTGGACTCGTGAAAATGAGACATTTGAACCCTCAGCAATATCGAATGGAGAAGTAGACATTAACCTAGTATTTGCCTGGAAAAATGGGTTGAATACCCAAGCAACTTGTGAGTTTCAACTCTCTTTACATAGTCGAGGATGTACTCGACGTACAACACCACACTATGAACAGGATTGTACTCACGATGAAGGCCGTGTCAGTGATACGGTGGTGATTCTCCAGCAGGGTCCGTTACAAAGTTTTCACCTCTTGCTTTCTGATGATTCCGATGACAATGGTGATCTGCGTCTTGTGAGACGATTGAATCCCAAAGTAGCCCAATTACTCAATCAACCCCCCCGTGTTGTTTATGATTTGGTTTTGCCTTGTGGTGAAAGTACCCTATTTGCCCAGCAGCTTGTGAGAACTTGCTTAGAGGTTTTTGCCAACAAAGGGCCTCAAGAGAAACTCGCACCGCTTTCCTTGCAGTCTCAAAAATCAACGCTCGAACTCTATGTGCTTGCTGTGGGATCAGCTTTTGGCAAATACACCTCTTGGTGGGAAAACAGTCAGCTTTATTGTTCAGACCCTCATAAAATAGGATCTATTATTAAGTGAGTACTTATGATGATTGATTATGTCCCTCTAATTAGCTCAATTAGTTTAGGTACAGTCGGCTTATTTTATGTACTCTGGGTCATGGGCGATCGCACTCCCTTACTTCCAACCCCTGACCCATTGCCAGCAAAAAAGCCAGAAATCTTCACGATTTTAAGCCCCTACCGTTCCCTCATTTTTGCTGGAGTTGGAGGTCTACTCTTTTGGTCTAGTTTTGATTCTTTACTCCCCACGTTGCCGAAGTATATTGAGGATTTGGGTGCAACAAGATGGCAGGTAGGCATGGTGATGTGTTGCTTTACCATTGGCCTATTTGGACTGAGACCGCAAATGGGATATCTTGCAGATATTCGCAGCCGTAAATTAGTTTTGATGATGGGGGTAAGTATTGTTGCTGTTACCCCTTTGCTTTATATACTGGTGAACTCCATTGGTTTTCTGATGGCAATTCGGGCTTTTCATGGGATTGCGATCGCCGCTTTCAGCACAGCTTATAGTGCTTTAGTCGTCACCCAATCCCCCCCCGAAAGACGGGGGCAGATGATTGGTTACTTAAGTATGGTCAGACCATTAGGAATGTCCATTGGACCTGCCTTGGGAACTTGGATACAAGGGGAAATGGGAAACCAAGCCTTATTTATTTTTGCTGGAGGATTAGGACTACTGGCAATGGGCTGTGTTAGCCAAGTTGATGAACCAGAGAAAACGGCAACTGGATACCCTGAGCTTTCAGCTAAATCTAGTCATGAATCGAGTCAGTTCTGGCAACTGGTCATTAGCCCTCGGTTGAGAATTTCAACCTTGGTTTTTTTCTTGGGAGGTTTAGTTTTTGGCACCTTAAGTATCTTTGTTGCGTTGTTTATGCGAGAGACTGGTATTAGTACCAATGCTGGCTGGTTTTTCACGGCTGCTGGTGTTGCTAATATTGCGGTGCGTGTGTTGTCAAGTCGAGTGTCCGATCGCTATGGACGAGGCATCATGATTACCCTTGGTTTATTGGGCTATGGAGTCTCTGTTTTCATGCTGTCATTAGCCCACAACTCCTCTATTTTTCTGGTTGCAGGCTTCCTAGAAGGGGCAGGGGCAGGGGCTTGGATTCCGGCTATGATTGCTTTAGTAGCTGATCGATCAGGTACCCATGAACGGGGTCGAGTTTACTCAGTTTGCTTGGGAGGCTTAGATTTAGGAACCGCAATTTCTGGACCGGTCATGGGAGTGGTTGCAGATATATGGAGTTACCAAGTTATTTTTAGTTTAACCGCTATAGTTGCCCTGGTAGCTCTTGCTATTTTTATTACCCAAGGCAATAATGGACTTATAAGCTCCCTAAAATTTGCTTTGGGTCAAGAACCGGATTTCTATGCTTTAGAAACTGGTGACAGTTATCCACTAGCCGCCAAAACCTCTTAGGAGAATCTTGATGAATTCCGATCTCATGACAGTGCGCGTTGCACAACTTTTAGAAGCTTATGACAAACAGCCCTATACGAATGAGTATGATGGCTTTCAATTAACAATTGGCAAGGGAGTTTTTCCCACGGATGTGTCATTAGCCAGCTTTAAACTCGGACAGATTCTAGGCAACTACCACCCAGAATATGCACTAGATATGGGGTGTGGATGCGGCTATTTAGCCTTAGTGATGAGTCGGAATGGTGTTCCTCATGTCTATGCAGCAGATGTCCACCCGCCTGCTGTTACCTGCACACTGGAAAATGTTCAAAAGAACCCAGAAGTCCCACCAATTAAAGTGCGATTAAGTAATTTATTTGAAAACGTTGAAGAATATCTTAAGTTTGATTTAATTGTATTTAACCATTTTTATCGTCCAGGGGGAACTTCTGTTTTTGGACCCACTGACGATGGGGGTAAAGCGATATTTCAACGTTTTCTTAATGATGCCAAACTTCGACTGCGTGCAGGAGGTGTCGTTTTAGCAACTTTTTTGGATCTGTCCGATCTAGATAATGATCCGAAAACTATTGCCCTGGAAAGCGGATTTAAAGTTAAAACGCTGCTCACAGAAAAGAACCATCAAGATATAGGAAACCTGTTCATTTATGAGATTAGCCTATAGCTAGTCCTGATCAACGAAAATGAATTACAATTCTGTGCTTTATCGTAAACATTTATTATCCGGTGGGTCGTTTCTCAACTGGCTGAAATTGCTGTTTGTGAATGGCGGTGTCGATCGCCCCTATCTACCCCAAGCCTTGACGGTTTCCCAGCTTAGTTTTTTGACAATTTATTTGAGAATTGTAGAGCAAGTCAGGTTTGGTGGGCAGATTGAAAATTGTGCGATCACAAAGCCTCCCATCTTTATCATTGGACATTGGAGAAGCGGCACAACTTATCTGCTCAACTTGATCACTCAGGATCACAATCTAGGCTATGTTTCACGTTTTCAAGCCTTTCGGGGATCTGAGATATTCCTGTCTTATCCTGATCTGGCCAAACGTTGGACTCATGAAGATTTTCGTGGCCAGAGAATTTCAGATAATATCATCATGTCAGCTTATTCTCCGTGCGAAGAAGAGTTTGCCCTGGCGAATAGCTCTGTCTATTCATTTTATCATGGTTTCTATTTTCCCAAAAATATGAAAGAGATTTTTAAAAAATGGGCTTTGTTTGAAACAGTGGATAACTCAGAAAGGGCTGCCTGGAAAAAAGCTTATATGAAGTTAGTGAAAAAAGTAACTTTGGGTGCAGCAGGCAAAAGGTTGGTTCTTAAAAATCCTTTGAATACAGCACGGATACCCGTATTACTAGAGATGTTCCCAGAAGCAAAGTTCATTCATATTTATCGAAATCCTTATAAAATTTATGCCTCAGCCCACCAGCTTTTTCAGAGACTGGTGGCAAGTCTGGGTTTGCAATCTATCAGCGAATCAGAGATTAGCCACAATATTATATTTTTTTATCAGCAGATGATGCAAAAGTTTTTAAATGACAGGCAAATGATTAAGCCGGATAATTTAGTGGAAATCAAGTATGAGGACTTTGTGGGTCATGAATTAGCAATGCTGAAACACATCTATAACCAATTTGATCTCCCTGGGTTTGAAGACGCAAAGGACAACTTTTCCCAATATCTTCAATCCCAGGAAAGTTATCAAGTTAACCAATATGAGTTACAAGCAGAAACAATTGATACTATAATTGAAGCATGGAAATTTGCTTTTGAAGCATGGCCCTATGATTTACCAGATGATATTAAAGCCATAGGAATTACTTGACTATGAAACTGGACAAACTGACGGGATTAATGCCCAGCCGCTTAATTTGGGATGCTTCACACACTTCAGTCGAATGGCTTGACTTGAGCAATATCACTTTTTCAGAGCCATTTCTGAATCAAACCATCGCCCGTTACCTGAGAGATGAACCCAATCACCGGAGAGTACACACAAATTTAGATGTTTTAGACCATCTTTATCAAAGTCAACCTGGTCTTGAACCCACTGGATTTATTTTCCATACCCAGCGATGTGGTTCAACTTTAATTTCTAATGCACTGTCTGCCCTGCCTCAAAATATTGTTCTTTCAGAACCTCGGATTATCGCCGAAGTTTTGGGAGGTAATATTTTTGGCTCTCTTGATTTCTTGGCTATACAAGCAGATGAGTTTTGGCCTAGTTCTAGCGATCTCACAAACCATGCGCCAAAGGAGGCATCACGAGATAAAATTAAAGACCTTGATTTTAGATTTGAAGAAACGGTTTTTGCTGAATCACAAAAAATTACTTGTTTACGACAGATCATTAATGCCCTGGGTCAAAAGCGGTTTGGCTGGGAAAAAAATTACTTTATCAAGTTCAGCAGTCAGCATATTTTAGATTTTCCCTTGATTCGGAAAGCGTTTCCCTATACGCCCTGTATTTTTCTTTATCGTGATCCGATGGAAGTCATCGTCTCAATTCTCAAAACAACCTGGGCATTTGATTGGTCAATCAATCGCCACCAACCTTGGATAGTTGCCACTGTCAATTCGCTTTCTACACAAGAGGTGGAAAAACTCAGCTATGAAGAATATTATTGCATTATTTTAGCAGGTTTTTTTCATGCGGCCTTGGCAATGGCGCATCAAGGAATTTTATTATTGAACTATAGTCAATTGCCTGAGGCACTATGGACTTCTATTCCAGATTACTTTCAACTGTCACTTACTCGTAATGAGATAGAAAAGCTGAAAGAATGCACTCAATATTATTCAAAAAGCCCAGAGAAAAAGGCTTTGTTTCACAATGACGGTCATGCTAAAAAACGAGAGGCAACGGAGTTGCTTAACTTGATGGTTGATAAATGGTTAACACAGTTATATCAACGTTTAGAATCTACTACCACAGATATCAGGGTAAACGCATCTTACAGCAGTTTGATATCAAACCCGCTACAAAAGTAAATTGTAGAATGCAGTCTGGCACTGGTCTTTATCTTGTCTGTTTGTGGCACGATTGATTCCAATTTGCTGTAAGTTTATCCTCCTCAACATAGGTTTGAAATAGTTGTAATATTCAAAGGAATGTTGCTGATGAGTTTCTTTGGGATGGAGAGCTATTGCCTATGGCACTAGCGTAGCCAATCGCTAGGCCGAATGGCTTCAGGGGCAGTCTAGATTATCTGGACTTTGGACTAAAAAGCTAGAGAAAAGCCGTCAGCAGTAACACTGACTGGCGTAAAGTCAATGAAAGTAATCAATAAATCATTGACATGATGATCCTGACACAACTAGAAAAATTCCGCCAAGGTATCTACGATTCATTGGGGAAGGACAGAGATGCAGTATTTGAATTGATTGATGCAGTATTGACAAGTCCAAGTATTCCATCATTTGTAAGTTTGTCACAAAGCCCAGTATTTAGACGGCAATTGGCAACTATGGTTAGCAAGGGCAGCCTGCATTGACTCCCCATTGCCTTGGCAAACGTAAAATCTAAAATATAAAATTTTTCGGTTATTTGTCATTAGAAATAAATGACGAAATCACCGATTAGAGAACACCAACATTGGACATAATGGTTAATTCTTCAATTACTGCTTGTTGTGGTAATAAGACAGTGTGGAGAATTGTTTCGGCCACAATTTCTGGAGTTAACATTTGGGAACGGTCAAAGTTAGCTTTAACTGTGGGGGTATCCCAAATTTCTGTGTTTACACAACTTGGACAAATGGCCATGACGCGAATGCCATTAGTACGTTCTTCTTTTGCAAGGGTTTGGGATAGGGAAAGGAGTCCGGCTTTGCTGACGCAGTATGCTCCCCAAGCTGCAAAAGCTTGTTTGGCGGCAATAGAGGCAATATTAATGATTGTGCCTTGGCCTTGTTGGCGCATTCCTGGCAAAATTCCCATTATGCACTGAAATACACCGGTGAGATTGACGTTAATTACTTGCTGCCAGTCTTCTAAAGGTGTGTCGCTCAGGTTTCCTGTATATCCAATACCAGCGTTATTAATGAGAATATCTATGTTACCAAATTCATGGGCGATCGCCTGAATTTTAGCTTTAACTTCGGCAACTTCAGCTAAGTCTACACAGAAAGCTTGGGCTTCAACTCCAAATTCATGCGCTGCTTTGCTTACGAGCTCTAAATTATTTTGAGAACGACCAACTAAGGCTATATCTATTCCAGCTTTTGCAAATGCTAAAGCCGTTGCTTTACCAATTCCGCTACTAGCACCAGTAATTAAGGCGCGTCTTTTTTGCTCAAAACTCATGGTATTGTCCAACTTTTTAGCTAAAATCTTTAAGCTGCATAGGCAATTATAGCATTGCTGTGTTTTTATGCTATGGTTTTGAGTATTTTCAATGAGCAAGCTCTGTAAAAACGCCGATGTTGCGGAATTTATCATAGCGAAGTTGACGGCGTTCGGCAGGTGTTAGACGGTTGAGTTCGTCTAGGTTTTCTACTAAGGCTTGTTTGAGGTTGGTTGCGGCGGTTAAGGGGTCAGAATGTGCGCCCCCTAAAGGTTCGGGGAGAATTTGATCAATAATGCCCAAGTTTTTCAGGTCATGGGAGATAATTTTCAAGGCTACAGCAGCTTGGGGAGATTTGCTGGCATCTTTCCATAGGATTGCGGCGCAAGCTTCGGGTGTAGCAACTGTATAAACCGAGTGTTCAAACATCAATAGGCGATCGCCTACACCAATACCCAACGCCCCACCGGATCCACCTTCACCAATAACTGTACAAATAATCGGCACATCAAAGCAAAACATTTCCCGCAGATTATAGGCGATCGCCTCTCCTTGTCCTTGGTGTTCTGCTTCTATGCCCGCCCAAGCCCCCGGAGTATCAATAAATGTCAAAATTGGCATATTGAATTTATTGGCGTGTTCCATAAGCCGTAGGGCTTTGCGGTAGCCTCCAGGGGCAGCCATGCCAAAATTCCGGGCTACGTTATCTTTAGTATCCCGGCCTTTTTGATGTCCTAACATCATCACGGGTTGACCATTAACACGGCCAACACCACCAACTAAAGCGGGGTCATCTCCACCACAGCGATCGCCATGCAACTCCATCCATTCATCACTAATAGACTGGATATAATCTAAGGTACTAGGTCGGCGAGGATGACGAGCTACTTGGAGTCGTTGGGATGGTGTTAAACTACTAAAAATTTCTTGTCGTAATTGCATCGCCCGTGTTTCTAGTTGGCGAATTTGCCCAGAAACATCCACACCATTTTCTTCAGCCAGTTGACGAATTTGGTCAATGCGAGTGGCCAGTTCTGCTAAAGGCTTTTCAAAATCTAACAGTAGCGGTTTGCGCTCAGTGGTTGCCATATTATATTAGTTGTCAGTTGTCAGTTGTCGGTTGTCAGTTGTCCGTTGTCAGTTGTCCGTTGTCCGTTGTCAGTTGTATTTTCTTTGCTACTGACCAATAACCAATGACCACTGACTCATAACCACTGACTAAACTAGCAATGGTCTAAAACCATGTTTTCTGGACATTTGACCAATTTGCTCCATTTTCTCTACGGTAATCTGATTGCGCCCCCAAGAAAAGTTAGTATATAACTTCTCAAATTCCAGTAGCATAGATTCTGCAAAACAAGCAAATAATTGACGGGCTGGTACATCCATATTGACAATTTTCATAATTTTCCAGTCAATATCTAAGGAATGCTCAACTATGCCACCGTTTAAGACATACACACCAGGATGCTGAATTTTTGTGCCTAAGTTTTTTGGATAGCCACCATCAATTAATAAACAGGGTTGTTTTAATGTGGTTGGGTCAATTTCTACGCCTTTGGGCATACTAGCAACCCAAACAACAATATCGGCTTGGGGTAAAGCTTCCTGCAATCCCATAATTTTACCCCGTCCTAGTTCTGCTTGCAGTTCCTGAAGACGTTCTTGATTTCTAGCAATTAATAGTAATTCCTGGACATCTGTTTTTTTATCTAGCCAACGGGTGACTGCACTCCCAATATCCCCAGTTGCACCACACACAGCTACAGTGGCTTTGGACAATTCAATCCCTAGTTTTTGAGAAACTGCTTCTACTTGCTTACAGATAATGTATGCTGTATGAGTATTACCTGTGGTGAAGCGTTCAAACTCTAGGTCAATATTGCGAACTTGTTTGAACTGTTCTAAATTAAAGTTTTCAAAGATAATTGAGGAAAATCCGCCTAAAGCTGTAATATCAATGTCATGCTTTTGAGCATGAGCCATAGCATTTAAGATTTTGCGCGTTGCGGCTTTGATGCGGCGATTTGCCAGCATTTCCGGTAAAAAGCAAGACTCTACATACTTGCCTTCTATTTTTTGCCCCGTAATACTGGTGACAGTTATATGATCAACTATCTGTGGTGGAGCGCTACACCAAAAGTCTAACCCTTGATCGGCATATTCTGGATATCCCAATTCCTGAGCTACTGATTGCGCGTGTTCTAAACTAGTCAGATGTCCAATTAAACCAAACATGGAGTGATATATTAGGCGTGTGCTGTCGTGCAAAAATGGTAAATTAGTTGCTAATATCTAATCTATTAAAAATACTACATAAGGGGTCAATGTTCACAGTTAACTGTTGACGGTCGCTCCCCTACTCCCCTACTCCCCTACTCCCAATATGGGGTAACAAAATCGTCACCCCCATGGTTATTATTTAAACGGTTGCCAGTCCGTAAGCGGAAAGACGCATGATATCACGGGTTGTGAAACCAATATTACTCAAGGCTTCACCGTATTGAATCATAAAGTCTTCTATTAAAGCGTCTTTTTCCATAGCTAAAACTTTGGCATCATCTGCTACTTGGTTAAGCATTTTCCAGACTAGAGGGAGGTTTTGGCGATTTGCTGCTTCTAATTCAGCCTGGGAGTCTGCAAAGTTTTTTTGTAACCACACTTCACCAAAGTTGAGGTGACTATATTCTTCTTTGACTACGCCTTCTGTAATTTTACGGGCAAAATCATCAGCTACGGGAATGTAGATGTTATAGGCTGCGATCGCAAAACATTCAATAATTAAAGCTTGGATTAAGAGACAGGTAACAACTTTACCTTCTTTGGCTGCGGTTTGGAAATTTTCGTGCAGTCCTGAGAAAAACTCCTTGGCAAATTCCAAATCTGGGGTAACTTTTAAGTTCCGTCCACAGGCTTCAAATCCTTTTTTGTGACGACTTTCCATTTTGGAGAGACGAACTAGTTCCTCTTCATGTGGCGGCAGCAGTTTTGCCAATGTGATGTAATTTTCGTGGGCTTCTTGTTCCCCTTCAATTACAATTGCATTAATGCGACTATAAGCATCTTTATATATTTCGCTTTGGAAATCAATTTTTTCAACTTGGTCTAAAACCTGCTGCATGGTCTACTTGCTCCTAGAAATGAATCATTTGATACAAAAAACTTAAATTACCCGATCATTTTGGGATAATTATCACTGTGATTTAATTTAACTTAACAAGAAACTATAGTAATTAGATTAGTTTTTACTGATGGTATTACTACCAGAAAAACAAATGTATGGAGTCATAGCCAATGTCAAAGCTAAAATGGAATCTCAAAAATGGTAATTTGTTGAGCCTGTTAGTGCTACTGGTCGGGGTTGTCGTCATTTTAGCACCGCTGGTTGTTGTTTTCCTGACATCTTTGGGTGGTGAGGGAACAACAGCAGGTATGGCCATCAATAACTGGACTTTAGCTAATTATCACCAAGCATGGGAACAAGGGAAGTTTTTACTGGCATTCGCTAATTCTACCTTAGTAGCGATCGCAGTTACGGCTTTTCAAATTTTCACATCAGCTTTAGCTGGTTACGCCCTGGCGCGGCTAAAATTTCGGGGTAGACAAGGGTTACTTTTAGTGGTGGTAGCAACTTTAGTCATTCCTTTTCAGTTGCTAGTAATTCCGATCTTTTTGGTACTCAAGTGGGGACATCTGATTAATACCTACTGGGCGTTAATTTTACCAACTGCGGCCAATGGTTTTGGTATTTTTCTCTTCCGTCAATATTTCCAGACCATTCCGGTAGAATTAGAGGAAGCAGCCGCTATTGATGGCGCGAACCGACTGCAAATTTTATGGGAAATCATGTTACCTTTAGCACGTCCAGCTTTAGTAACTTTATTTCTATTTACCTTTATTGGTGAATGGAATGACTTATTTAAGCCTTTAGTATTTACCACAAAGCCAGAATTAAGAACAGTACAGTTAGCTTTAGCAGAATTTCAACAGCAGTTTACAAATAATTGGCCATTAATGATGGCAGCCGTTACAATTGCGACTATACCAGTTGTGGTGTTATTTTTAATTGGCCAACGGCAGTTTATTCAAGGTATTGCCACAACGGGTATTAAGAATTAGGTCAACAAATAGCTGTAGAAGTCAAATCTTTTGTAGGTGCATCTGAAGTAACTGAATTTCATCTAAACCTCCAGGAGACCCCCACCAAAACTGTACTCAGTTTGGTGATGGGAGGAATGGAGGGTTAATTGTGAAACGTCCCTGGAGTAATTTTGTGCGCCAGCACAAACAATGAAAGGGA
>OGVQ01000113.1_pt1 | contig 17457 bp, 22 predicted proteins | sample 1575801 | NCBI WGS metagenome assembly OGVQ01 (sample SAMN07581550, study PRJEB24739) | freshwater metagenome | place: Singapore | collected 2015-04 | reverse complement strand
CAGCAACGCGATTAACGTCAATGCAGGATAAATCCTGCAACTAGCATTCATCCCTTGTCTAAAGCACAGATGTGACTTCCTGAGTCAGTCACATCTTCAAGGGTTTTCGGCATTTTTCTTATAAATATTGATTACCCAGCCACCTATTCAGGACAATTTCACCTCATCGGCAAAGTTACCCCAACGGACAAAGTAAAATGGACCGGCGACAGAACCCCAAATATGCTGATCTGTTTCGGGATCTCTACCCCGATCACGGCTGATGAATTTTTCGCCATCAATTTCAAAATCACTATCTAGGTAGGTTGTTTGTCCTTTGCGGACGACGATACAACCCTTACCTGGTTCAACAGTGCCTTTAAAGCATTTACCACTCCACTCAACAATCATGTTACAACCGCAGAGTTTTTCTAGGCGATCGCTTGTTAAAGTCTGCAATCTTCCTACATCACGAGATGCACCGTAAAAGTCCTTTTCATCTTTGACTGTGTAGTTTTCAATGACAATCTTTCCATTCTCTATCACTAACTTCAACACCCGCACCCGATAGGGGTCTTTGAGATCATAATCATACGCCTGTTCTACAAAAAAACTCACCGCAGACAGCAGCGAATAGGGCAGAGGACGCATACATACACGAATATGGGCATAAAAGGCCGGATTTTCAAACACTTGGGCTTGATTACTAAAATCAGCCGCCATCCACTGCGCTAAAGTGGCAATATCTGTAGAATGAGTCATAGGAATTTGGGATTTTCTTAGTCAATAGCCTGGACACACATTAGCTCATTTTAAACCTTGGTGTGTCATGTCGCTTTGATCCAAAATCCAAAATCCTATTAACCGAACCTGCCAGAAACATAGTCATGGGTGCGGGTATCAAGAGGGTTACGGAAAATTTGGCCAGTATCCCCAAATTCCACCATTTGACCAATGCGACTTTCATCCGTACTAAAAAAGGCCGTAAAATCAGAAACACGGGTGGCTTGCTGCATATTGTGGGTGACAATCACAATTGTCAATTCTGAGCGCAACTGATGAATTAACTCTTCTACTTTCATAGTTGCGATAGGATCAAGGGCTGAACAAGGTTCATCCATTAATAACACTTTAGGTTTAACTGCTAAAGCTCTCGCTATACATAAACGCTGTTGTTGTCCCCCAGAAAGACCTAAAGCAGATTGGTGAAGCTTGCCTTTAACTTCATCCCACAGCGCTGCACCTTTAAGCGCGGATTCGACAATTTCATCTAATTCTACTCTAGGACATCTGCCAGCAATTCTTACACCATAAGCCACATTTTCATAAATACTCATAGGAAAAGGATTTGGTTTTTGAAATACCATGCCAATTTCCCGCCGCAGACGATTGATGTTAATGCGAGGATCGTAGATATTTTGACCAAAAAATTCTATTTTACCTTCTACCTTGACCTTGCCTTCTAATTCACTAATCCGATTAATGGTTTTAATAAATGTAGATTTACCGCAACCACTCGGACCAATTAAAGCTGTGACTTTGTTTTTATAGATATCTAATGATATACCTTCAATGGCTTTATAATTTCCGTAGTAAAAGCTGAGATTTTTGACTTTGATGGCAGCAGTTAGATTACTCATGATTGACTAAAGATAAAATTGTAGGATTTCTGTAGGGGCAAACGGCCGTTCACCCGTTCAGGAGTTCAGAATAAATAAGAAAGAAACAACTTATTTTTTCTTGGCAATAAACCGCGATAACAGACTAAAAAACAACACGATAGTCAGAAGAATGATGGCAGTAGTCCAAACCAATTTATTTACTTCCGGATCAGGATTATTGTAAAGATTGAAAATTAATACTGGTAGAGAAGCAGTAGGACTTAATAGACTATCTGACCAATTTTGACTAAATAAGGCGGTAAATAGCAATGGTGCTGTTTCACCCGCAGCACGAGCGATCGCTAAGGAAATACCAGTAGTAATTCCGGGAATAGCAGCATTAACAATAACACGAAAAGTAGTTTGGAAGCGAGTACCCCCCAAAGCTGCTGATGCCAAACGTTGGGGAACCGGAATTAGCTTTAAGGCTTCCTCCGTTGTTAAAGTTATTACTGGTAGCATAATTACGGATAAGGCAAAACCACCAGCGATCGCGCTAAACTGTTTTGTAACTAAAACTACTACCCCATAAGCAAATATCCCGACCACAATGGAAGGAACACCCGTGAGAATAGTGGCAATAAAGCGAACATACTGGGTGAAAGGGTTTGTTTGACTAAATTCTGCTAAAAAAATGCCTGTCATCACCCCCACAGGAATACTGAGTGATGCCCCAATACTCACCATAATTATAGTCCCCAGAATAGCATTAGCGAAGCCATTTTCAATCAAAGGACTAAATAACATCTCTATCTTAAAACTGGCAATTCCTCGTGAGAGAATTTCCCATAATATAGATAACAATGGTAACAGTGCTAAAATACTCAAGATGAAGGCAAGGCCATTCATTAAATATGTAAATACTTGCCTAGTTATGGGTAAAGATTGAGATAAATCAGCCGCGACTAATTGATCTATTTCGGAATTGGAATACTCACGCATATTAGTTTTTAAATTTTCAAGTTTTGATTATCTATGCTTTTTCCCAACCCACTGTACTAAAAGCACAGCAGCAATGTTGATGGCTAGAGTTAAGGCGAATAAAATTAAGCCTAAATAACTTAATGAACCAATATGTAATCCTTGTTCAGCTTCAGCAAATTCATTCGCTAAAATAGCGGGAATAGTATAAGCTGGATTAAGTAAAGATAGACTAATTTGGGCATAGTTACCAATTACCATCGTTACTGCCATTGTTTCGCCTAAAGCTCGCCCTAGAGATAACATAGCTGCACTGACAATACCAGAAAAAGCTGCTGGTAATAAGACTCGAAACACCGTTTCCCAACGAGTTCCTCCTAAAGCCATGGAACTACTACGCAACTCCTTAGGAATAGCTAATAAGACATCACGAGAAATAGCAGCCATTGATGGCAAAATCATAATCGCCAGAATAATTCCGGCGGTTAACATATTATTGCCGGCTGGGTCTTGGGTGTTAAATAGGGGTATAAATCCCAAGTTATTACCTAACCACTTTTCCAGCGGTTCGAGAACAGGAATAAAGGTAAAAATTCCCCATAAACCGATAATTACGCTGGGAATGGCAGCTATTAATTGTACAACAAAAGCGATAGTAGTTTTAACCGGATTGGGTAAAAAATCTTCACTCGTGACTAAGGCCACGGATAACCCTACAGGGACAGTTAAAAAAATAGCGATCGCACTTGTTACTAGAGTTCCATAAATATAAGGTAATGCCCCAAAAATCTGATTACCTGTATCCCAATCTTGACCCCAGAGAAAACCTAATCCAAATTTACTAACTGCTGGTTGTGCTTCCTTAAAAATTACCCAAGTCATTAGTAACAAAACACTGACACTTAACCCAGCAAAAATATAAACTAACCATGTAAATCCTTGATCAAAAGTGAAAGCAATCCCACCTCTAGAGGTTAAATCAACATTTACATCTTCTGAAGGACTGGAATTATTATCTTCTGGTTGCAATCCAAATATATTAGCCATGATCAATACAAAAAATATTAAATCTCATTTACAACAGATTACCATTAGACTAAGACAGAAAAATGAATTATCAAACTATTGTGGTGAGGGCATCTTGCCGACTAATTGTCGTTTAAAGACGTTCCTGCGGAACGTCTCTACAACAATGTTTAATTAATCGCCCAGATATGAAAAATTACTTCACTGAACTATTAACTGTTTGTAAAACCCGATTGACAACATCACCAGGAATCTTTGTATAGTTGAGGTCATCATTATATTGTTGACCATCTTTGAGAACCCAGTTAATCCATTTTTTAACAGCGTCAGCTTTAGCAGGAGTAGGATACTTTTTGTAAACCATCATCCAAGTTAAACCCACAATAGGATAACCTTGTCCTGGATCTCCCACAAAAACGCGGTAGTTATCAGGGAATTTTACTGTTGATAAGGCTGCATTAGCTCCTGCTAAAGAAGGAGCTACAAATTCGCCTTTTTTGTTTTGTACTTCTGCGGATTTGAGGTTGTTTTTAGTTGCATAATCATATTCAACATAACCAATAGCCCCAGGAGTACGAGCTACTAAAGCCGCTACCCCAGGATTTCCCTTACCTCTGAGAGCATTTGGTAAAGTCCATTTGGGTGCAGTATTCGCGCCAATTCTGCCTTTAAAATAGGGGTCAATAGAGCTTAGATGATTAGTGAAAATGAATGTTGTACCGCTACCATCAGCGCGAACCGCAAATTTAATTGGTTGGTTGGGAAGATTCACACCTGGGTTATCTGCTTTAATTTGTGCGTCATTCCAGTTGGTAATTTTTCCCGAAAAAATTGCAGGTAATGTCTTCCGCGATAATCTCAGTTTGTTAACACCAGGCAAGTTATAAACAACGGAAACAGCACCACCAGCAGTGGGGACTAAAATCACACCATTTTTAACTTTAGCGATTTCATTATCTTTCATCGCCGCATCACTAGCACCAAAGTCAACAGTTCCATTAATAGTTTGACGAATACCACCGCCGCTACCAATTGCTTGATAATTAACTTTTAAGTCGGGGTGTTTTTTCTTCACTTCACGCGCATAACGTTCGTAAAGAGGAGCAGGAAAGGTCGCTCCAGCACCGTTTAAAGTTTCAGCTTGTGCGATCACTGTTAAAACTGGACTCAATGCAACAGCCCCGGTGATAACTGAAGTGGCAACAACACGATTCAAAATGGTGGAGAAAAAAGCCATACTGCCTCTTAAGTGTTAAGGAATACTTACATGGGGAATTACATCCTAAAATAAGTATGATTGCTGGTGATTAATAATAAATTAATAACAAGTAAAAACAAAGTTAAACTATGTTTAAATTTATGAAAATAGGTTAAGAATTAAGTTTACTTAGTGATCAGGTTGACGGTTGACTGTCACCTCTTCCCCCCTGCTCCCTCTTGCATATTACTAAAAATATCCCAGCAGAATCATGTCAATAAAGAACCTGCTAGGAATAGTTGATGTCACGCTTAAGCGAGTGCTTATTACGTATAAGCATAGATGGTTGCTTATTACCAACTAGAATAGACAAAAAAGATGTATAAATTGGTTAAGATTGCTTATTTAATAGATTAACTTGTGATTAAAATAAAGCTGGCTGACTACTAAGATAATGTGTTGTTTTTGAGAGCAATTCCCATCTCAGCCAGGATCGGTAGTTAGATCATGCTGATATTTTAGTAATGTAAAATAATTGTCACTTCTAGACTCTTGATGTTTATAGCAGCCTGGACAATGACAAAATAAGCGATTGAAGAGAATTTTATGGCGCTGATAGTTCAAAAATACGGTGGTACATCTGTTGGTTCGGTGGAACGCATTCAAGCTGTTGCCCAAAGAGTCGCAACAACGGTGAAGGCAGGAAATTCTGTGGTAGTGGTGGTTTCCGCTATGGGAAAAACCACCGATGGGTTAGTGAAACTAGCTAATGATATCTCTAAAAGCCCCAGCCGTCGGGAAATGGATATGCTGCTTTCCACAGGAGAGCAAGTCACCATTGCTTTATTAAGTATGGCATTACAGGAAATTGGGCAACCAGCGATTTCCATGACTGGCGCTCAGGTAGGCATTGTTACCGAAGCAGAACACACCCGCGCTCGGATTTTACATATTGAAACAGAGCGCTTGATGCGGCAGATAAATCAAGGTAAAGTCGTTGTTGTGGCAGGATTTCAAGGAATTAGCCACACCGAAGAATTAGAAATTACTACTTTAGGTCGTGGTGGTTCTGATACTTCCGCCGTGGCATTAGCCGCCGCTATCAGTGCTAATTTTTGTGAAATTTATACCGATGTACCAGGTATTTTAACTACAGATCCGCGCTTAGTTCCCGAAGCCCAATTAATGTCAGAAATTACCAGCGATGAAATGTTGGAATTGGCTAGTTTAGGGGCAAAAGTGTTACATCCTAGGGCGGTGGAAATTGCCCGTAATTATGGCGTTCCCTTGGTGGTGCGTTCTAGTTGGACAGATCAACCGGGAACTTGGGTGACAACACCGCAAAGACAAGATCGGCCGTTAGTAAATTTAGAATTAGCTCGGCCTGTGGATGCGGTAGAATTTGATATGCAACAAGCCAAGGTGGCTTTATTGCGTGTTCCTGATAGACCTGGGGTAGCAGCCCAATTATTTGGGGAAATTGCTCAACAAGATGTTGATGTGGATTTAATTATTCAGTCTATTCATGAAGGTAATAGTAACGACATTGCTTTTACAGTAAATACATCAATATTAAAACGGGCAGAGTCAGTATCATCGGCTATAGCACCAGCTTTGAGAAAAAATCATGATTCTGATGAAGCCGAAGTGTTAGTAGATAAAGATACTGCTAAAGTGAGTATTGTGGGGGCGGGAATGATTGGCCGTCCAGGGGTGGCAGCGCAGATGTTTCAAACCTTAGCCTCTGCTGGTGTCAATATTCAGATGATTTCTACCAGTGAAGTTAAGGTAAGTTGTGTAGTTAATGCGGAAGATTGCGATCGCGCTATAGCTGCCCTGTGCAATACCTTTGAAATTAACTATTCTTCTACTACCCTGAATCATGCTAGTGCTAAAGCTAAGGCTGTACGTGGTGTTGCTTTAGACGTGAACCAAGCCCGGATCGCTATTCGCCAATTACCAAACCGTCCTGGTATAGCGGCAAAATTATTCGGATTTTTGGCAGAATCTAACATCAGCGTGGATATGATCATTCAATCCCAACGCTGTCGCATAGTTAATGGTGTCCCCCATCGGGATATTGCCTTTACTGTTGCTCGCATGGATGCAGAAAACGCTCAACAAAAATTGAAACAAGTTGCACAGGAGTTTGGATGGGGTGAAGTCATTTTAGATAGTGCGATCGCTAAGGTGAGTATAGTCGGTTCAGGGATGTTAGGACAACCCGGTATTGCCGCTAAAATGTTTACAGCTTTAGCTCAAAATCACATTAATATTCAAATGATTGCCACATCAGAAATTAAAATTAGTTGTGTTGTTTCACAGGATGAAGGTGTTAAAGCTTTGCAAGTTATTCATACAGCTTTTGAATTAGCTGGAACTGAAAAATTTGTCGTCCCCGCGTGAAGATATAGCAGGGGAGCAGGGGGCGGTTCGGCTTACTTCGACCCTTCGCAGGGTATCGCAAGCTCAGTACAAGTCTCGGACATCGAGCGAAGTCGAGATGCACGGACTTTGCGGAGGTAGCCTGTAGGAATGGTGTTTTGAGAAATCATATTTTTTATAACGAACCGCAAAGACGCAGAGTACGCAGAGATAAGAAAATATCTATGGATTTAAAATTATCTGCAAATCGAGTATGAAACCAGGTAATATATCTTCTCCAGAAAGTTTTGGTGGGTTGTGAAAATCAAAGTTGAAAATTTCTACGTTTTTTCCATAACGATAAATTTCTACTAAGGGTGTTTGTGGATCAATTAACCAACCTAAAAGTGCGCCATTATCTCTATATTCTCGCATCTTAGTCCGTAATTTTTCTAAACTATCTGTTTCTGATCGCAATTCAATCACAAAATCAGGACAAAGGGGCGGAAAACGTCTTTTTTCTTCTGGACTTAAAGCCTCCCAACGTGCTAATTTTACCCAAGCTGCATCGGGACAGCGATATGCACCACTCGGTAATTTAAACTCAGTAGAGGAGTCAAATACTTTACCTAATTTGGTTTGACGATTCCACACACCCAATTCTATATTAATATCTGAGTTTCTAATTCCGCTTTCTCCACCTGTGGGAGGCATAATTATTAATTCCCCGGTTTGGGTAAGTTCTAACTGACAGGGTTCGTTTGCAATGCAAAGTTGATAAAACTGCTCATCTGTTAAACCTACTGCGGGAGGTATGTTTAAGGTGAGGGTTTCCATAGGTTTTACTCAAAGAGGTTAATTTTATTATCAGCTAAATATTAGCTAAAGTTTATGGAAATTTAGGCGATCGCAAAAATTGCCGCCATGATACAGTGTATGTATTTTCAATCATAATTGTATTTTTCCTGTACATCAGACTTTTCACCCATTCTCCTCACAACAAATTACTTGACATCAGGTAATGAATACTATAGTATTCTAATATGAAAAACAAAATTATTGATTTATTCGCTGGTGCAGGTGGTTTAACTACAGGCTTTCACTTAGCTGGTTTTGAAGCGTTATGTGCTATTGACACCAACAAAAAAGCCTTAACCACTTATCAACATAACTACCCAAATACTAAAGTTATACATCAAGATATTCGTGAAGTTAATCCTTTTGAACTTCGGGCATATCTAGGACTGAAAAAAGAAGAATTAAAAGCAATTATTGGTGGTCTTCCTTGTCAGAGATTTTCCAGAAATATTCCTGCTGAATATCGCTATATGGATGATCCTCGGAATCAATTATATAAAACTTTTTTATATTTCGTTACCGAATTTAGACCTCTTTACGTGATTATGGAAAACGTTCCAGAAATTTTAACAGCATATAAAGGTTTATTCAAATATCAAATTACAAATCAACTAGAATCACTAGGATATAAAGTTATATCATCATCTTTAAATGCTGCTCATTATGGAGTACCACAAACAAGAAGTAGAGCTTTTTTTATTGCTAGTTTAGATCGGTTAACTATTTTACCTGAAACTACACGTAATGATGATCTTAAAATCTCAATCTCGTTTTCTGTCAACACTCAAAGATTCCTCTACAGCTTGCAAAAATTCACTCATTGTTACACTTAAAGCGTTGCTGATATGACTCAGAACTCTTACAGATGGGCTTTTTAATCCTCGTTCTAGTTGGCTAATATAGGTTCTATGCAGACCTGTAATTTCTGCTAGATACTCTTGTGACCAACCTTTTTCTATACGACGACGTTGTATTTCTAGCCCTAAATTTTGGTCTAGTTTACTTGGTTGCATAAAAACAGGTTAAGGTATTGAATACAAAAGTTCTACAGACTAAAGTATTCAATTATGCCAATGTAAATTTCTTTGATATTAGCATTGACAAAAAGTAAAGCATTCCAAGCTTAACTGTAATTAATGAGGCAGTTTTTTGATTACCACTACCCTACCTTCTATACTCATCCCCACAGTCACCAATTAACTGATATAAATCCCGCGACTGCTGCGAAACTGCATCTATCTTTTCCATATCCTCAGCATCCAAACTAAACCCAAACACCCGCGCATTATCTGACAAATGTTCCGCAATTCCCAACCTTGCACCGACAATTACACCCCCGACTGCTGGCTGATTTAAAATGTAATTTACAGCCACATTTGCAATACTTACTTGATGCTTATCGGCAATGGTTGTTAAAGTATTTAGTAACTCTTGAAATAATCCCCAACCGCCCCAAGCGTCAACCATTTGTTTATATTTTCTCAAGCTGGTAGTATTGATTTCCAAGCTTTTTGGTTCTGGTTTACCTAAATATTTTTCTGATAATAAACCACCGCATATACTACCATAAGTAAACAATTTAATATCATGTTCTTGACAAAATTTAACCATATTTACTTGGGGTCTTCTGTCAACTAATGAAAACTGCACTTGATTAGAAACAATTTTGATTCCTGCTTCGGTGATAATTTGCAGATGTTCTGTATCAAAATTAGTTAAAGCTAAATGTTTGATTGTTCCTTCAGTTTGCAATTCTGCCATATATTTGAGAGCATCTAAATAATTAGAATCTCGATATTCCCACCAATGAAACTGCATTAAATCTAAGGATTTAACATCCATTCTTCGCAGCGATATATCAATATTTTCCTCAACCAGTTTTTTCGTCATCTTTCCAGGACGAGGAACCCATTTTGTAAAAGCTTGAATATTATTTACCGCTTCTTCTCCACGAGTCGCTATGATTTGACGACGAAACTCCCCAATGAAATCCTCTGCAGGTCCATAATGGTCTGCTAAGTCCCAAGTTGTAAAACCAGCATCCACATATTGAAACATAGACTCAATCGCAGTTTTCGGGTTAATGCGTCCATGTCCCCCGGAAACTTGCCACATTCCATTTAAAATGCGGCAAATTTTTAAATCAGGAGTAAATTGTAAATAGCTTGATTGAGGTAAAGTCATATTTTTTGTATTATTTCCAATCTTTTTCTGCTTGTTCCAAAACATAAGCGGCAACGTTTTGAATTTCCTCTGTTGTTAAACGATCTTTATAAGCTGACATATTACTCTTACCATTAGTGACGATATTTGTAATTGCTTCTAAAGAATCCATTCTATATTTTTTTAAGGCATTCTTTTTTAAGTTTTTACCTCGTCTAATTATATTACCCCCATTGATATGACAACCAGCACAATGGAAAGTGAAGATTTCTGCACCTTTGGCTGTATCTAAGGCGTTAGCAGGTAAGGTAAAATTAATTGTCCATAAGGAAAATGTACATATTATGAAAATAATTAGTTTTTTCATCAGGTTTAATTTAGTCATTTTATAAAGATTCAAAATCAGTCATAAAACCAGGAAATTTCGCGCTTTTTTCTTGAAATTCCTCTGCGTCACTCACATCTTCTATTTTATATCCCATGATGCGTGTACCATCAGGCATTTTTTTAGAACCAATTAATTCTGTTTGATAATTTTCTGCCATTTTCTTAAATTCAGCCCCGCTAAGTTTCCAATCTTCGGCTGAACAGGTGATATTAACGCGCCACATAGTTATAGTTTCTTGAGTTTTGACTAATGTTGGTATTTACTTACACTTTATCACAAAAAGCTGTTCAATCTGTGAGCGAGTGTTGTCAAATTATTAGTTACGAAGCTGCGGGTGATCCACTTCCAGAACCTACAGTTTGTAATGCAGCATAGGAAAGAATTGAAGTAAAATAACCCAACAACGCTGGTTGGATTTTCTGGCCTGGTTTTTGGGTTGATTAAATCATATTATTACGTATAATTACTGTATGTTATTAAGCTAATAGTTTATATATTATACTCACACTGAAGCTATCAGGGAGTTTGATAGCGCGGTAGCGTAGCTGACAGAATGTATCCCTCACTATGAAGATCAAAAGATAGGATTGGGGCTGGATTTACTATCTCAAGTAGAAGAAGCTCTGGGAAAAATCCAACAAAATCCCAATTTAGGAACGCAACACACTATTGCAGGGGTACGTCGTTGCGTGATCCAAGGGTTTCCATGCCTCATTTTCTACGTAGAATTAGAGGAGTTTATTTGGGTAATTGCGATCGCCCATGGAAAGCGAAGACCAAACTATTGGAAAAAAAGACAACTTGAATAAATATTGTGATGTGGGCAAAATGCCCACCCAAATTACAACTTCAGATATAGAAAAACACATCAATGATGATGAAAATGAATACCTATGAAAACATCATAGAGAAACTCAAAGAAGTCCTTTTTCTGCAATAAACCTGAAGTTTGGGGACTGCCTTTTTCATCAAGTAATGGCTTCATCAAATAATAAGCCGGCTGGTAATTATACCAAGGAATTGATGGCCAAAGATGATGAATTAAATGATAATTCTGACCCATAATCAGGATATTCAGAACTTTACCAGGATAGACACGAGCATTTTTCCAACGATTTCGTTCCACAAAGGGACGGTGGGGTAAATAATCAAAAAATAACCCCAATGCTATTCCTACTAAAAAAGCAGGAATAAACCAAAAGTTAAGAATATAGCCCAAAAAGTGGTACTGGATAGAGATATAAAAAATACTAACGATAATCAAGCGACTAATGAACCATTCCAGTAGTTCATAGTTACGCCATAACCTTCTTTGAAAGAAAAATACTTCATGGTATAAGAATCTTACCGCAATTAACCACAGTGGACCACCTGTAGAAACGTAGTGATCAGGGTCGTCTTTAGGGTGATTAACATTACCATGATGTTGTAAATGTACTCGTGTAAATACTGGAAAAGCAAAGGCTAAAATCAAGGCACTGCAATGTCCTAACACCGCGTTAACAATGGGATTGCGATGGGCGGACTGGTGACAAGCATCATGAATTATCGTTCCTGAACAATGTAGCGCTAGAGTATTAACACTAAAACATAACCAATGGGGCCATTCCCACAGCCAGTACCCAAAATTAGACAAAACTAACATCATCACTACTATGAAAAACATGAGTAGTGTGGGGTTGAAATCACCAGGAGGTGATAAAAGTTCTTTGGGGGGAATTGTCAGTGGCTTTTGTGCCTCCGACGTGAGCATTACTAACTCCTTTCATAATTAATCTCTAGGCATCATACTATTAATCTGAGTCAAGAGTAAAGTTATGTAAAGCAAGATTTATCTATAATCGTGCCTCAGAATCCATAAATGAAGCTATCATTCTTGGCTAAATGAGTGTTTAGACAAAAAAACTGCTGTTTGAGGAAGGTGGCCGATCAGATTGGTGTACGATATCAAATCTATACCATAATCAATTCTCTAACTGCTTATAACATTGATATGGCAGTTCGTTTAATTCATACTATTTGAGCCAAAATCTCAAATTTCAAATGGTATGACGAAACATTACGATTAATTCCCAGGTAGACCAAAAAATCTTGAACCCAGCCCATGACCCAATTAAGAGATTCTCAGCGCCGAACTAAAATTGTTGCTACTATTGGACCTGCTACTAGCAGTCCAGAAATGCTGAAAGCGATTATTCAAGCAGGTGCAACAACCCTGCGGCTCAACTTTTCCCATGGAACTCATGCTGATCATCAGCGTAGTATTCGGCTAATTCGGCAAACCGCTTTTGAACTCAATACACCAGTAGCAATTCTGCAAGACTTACAGGGTCCAAAAATTCGTTTGGGGCGGTTTGAAAATGGTTCTATAATTTTGGCTAAGGGCGATCGCTTCACCTTGACAAATCGCCCAGTAGATGGAACACAGGAAATAAGCTGCGTTACCTACGACTACTTAGCCGAAGAAGTCCCCGTCGGTTCAAACATCCTCCTCGATGATGGCAAAGTCGAAATGGTTGTAGAGGAAATTAACCGCGAAAAAGGCGATTTACATTGTCGGGTTACAGTTCCAGGTAAACTTTCTAATAACAAAGGCGTTAACTTTCCGGGAGTTTACTTATCCATCAAACCCATGACCGACAAAGACCGAGAGGATTTGATGTTTGGTCTAGACCAAGGAGTAGATTGGGTAGCACTTTCCTTTGTCCGTAATCCCCAGGATATTATTGAAATTAAAGAGCTAATTTCCAGCACTGGTAAGAATGTGCCTGTGGTTGCCAAAATCGAAAAGCACGAGGCAATTGAACAAATGGAAGCAGTTCTATCTTTGTGCGATGGGGTCATGGTAGCTAGAGGTGATTTAGGAGTAGAACTACCAGCAGAAGATGTACCCGTACTGCAAAAACGACTCATTGCTACAGCTAACCGTTTGGGTATTCCCATCATTACCGCCACCCAAATGCTAGATAGCATGGTGAGTAACCCCCGTCCCACCCGTGCGGAAGTATCCGATGTTGCCAACGCTATTTTAGATGGTACGGACGCGGTAATGCTTTCCAATGAAACCGCCGTTGGTAGTTTCCCGGTGGAAGCTGTAGCCACCATGGCCAGAATTGCCGAACGCATTGAACAGGAGGACGCAGAAAATCGTAACTCCCGTCAGTCCAGAGATAACAGGCGTTCTATCCCCAATGCTATCAGCCAGGCCGTTGGTCAAATTGCCGAAAATTTGGGCGCGGCCGCAATTATGACCTTGACACAAACCGGCGCGACAGCCCGCAACGTTTCTAAATTCCGTCCCAAAACCCCAATTTTAGCCATTACACCCCATGTTAACGTCGCCCGACAATTGCAAATGGTCTGGGGAGTTAGACCGCTATTGGTGCTAGAATTACCATCCACAGGTCAAACATTCCAAGCGGCGATAAATGTAGCCCAGGAGAAAAAGCTGTTAACCGAAGGTGATTTAGTAGTGATGACTGCTGGTACACTTCAGGGCGTTTCTGGGTCAACAGACTTGATTAAAGTGGAAGTGGTGACAGCGATACTAGGCCAGGGAATTGGACTGGGACAAGGTTCTATCAGTGGTCGCGCCCGTGTAGCCCATACAGGCATGGATGTAAGTAATTTTAATCATGGTGATATTTTAGTTGCTTCCCATACAGGTGTGGATTATGTCGAAGCAATTCGCAAGGCTGGCGGTATTATCACAGAAGATGAAAGTCTCACCAGTCACGCCGCAGTTATTGGTTTACGTCTTGGTGTTCCAGTCATTGTCGGCGTGAAAGACGCGACAAAAGTAATTAAAGATGGGGCAATTTTGACTTTAGATATGCAACGGGGCTTAATTTACTCCGGTGCAGTGGGAACTTAAACTATTAAAAATTCAAAAAAATAATTTTGGATTTTTAATTTTTGGATTTTGAAAACAAGCTACGGTGCAGACTTCTGAGATGGTGTAAAGGGGGTTTTTTCACGCAGAGACGCAAAAGGCGCGAAAGGCGTTTTCTGCGTCTTGTTTTTATAAGAAACAAACCACGTTCGCGTAGCGTCCCGAAAGGATAGAAGCAAAGGACACGAAGGAAGAAGAGGAAGAAGAAGGTTATTTATTCTGCGAACATTTCCGCTAAGATATCCAAAACTACTTTTTGTTCTTCTGTGGTAATTTGACCGAGAAGTTTGACTAATCGGGTTTTATCTATTGTACGAATTTGGTCAAGTACGATTTGCCCTTCTTTTCCTTGAAATTGACAGGTCACTCTTGTAGGGTATAACTGCCCTTTTGTTGTCATTGGTGCAACTATTACGGTAGAAATGTGATGGTTGATTTCGTTGGGTGAGATTATTAAACATGGGCGGGTTTTTTTAATTTCACTACCAATGGTAGGGTCAAGATTAACTAGGAAAACATCAAATCTGTTAACTACCATTGCCATTCATTTTCATCCCATTCTGTTGTGTTGATATCATCTGATAAGATATCATCGCCTTTTTCTGCCATTTCTATAAATGCTTTTTCCCAACCTTTTCTGACTTGTTCAACTGGGCGAATAATGAGATGATTTCCTTGAACTTCTATTTCTACTTCTGAGTTAATTCCACTTTGTTCTAATAGGGTTTTTGGGATGCGTAACCCTTGGGAGTTGCCGATTTTGACTATTCGAGTTTTAATTGCTGTACCCATTTTTGGTGTTTGGGGATAGAGTAGTATTTACATTGTAATTACAACGATAAAAATAGTCAAGTAGAGGAAGATATGTTTATTTAGTCCTATTAAGATGAGATATGTAAACAGGTTTTTGAGTATAATGAAGTAATGAATAACAAATATTGTTCTATATGAGTAAATTTGCGAGTTCGATTAATTTACAATTATCACCTGATTCTTTAAGTCAGGGTGAGTCGGCTATTCGTCAGGAATTAGCTTTACAGTTATACGCACAGAATATTTTTACTTTTGGTCAAGCGCGACGTTTGGCTAATTTATCTGTTTGGGAATTTCAGCAGCTTTTAGGAGAAAGGAAAATTGAACGACATTATAATGAAGTTGATTTATTGGAAGATGTTAAGACTATTCAAGAAGGTTTTTAATAATTGTGACTGTTATTTGCAATGCTACACCTCTAATTAATTTTGCTGCTATCAATCGTCTAGATATTTTAAAGGAGGTATTTGGACAAGTTATAATTCCTCAAGCTGTTTATGATGAAACAACAGTTTCAGGATTTTTGTGGTCACAATTTATTTTACAAGCTATTGCTTCTGGATGGCTACAAGTTCGCACTGTCTCAAATATAGACCCTATTATTTCCCCAGAACTAGATGATGGAGAACGAGAAGCTATGCCAAAAATTACCCTAGAAGTATCAGAAGAATTATATCAACAAATAGCACAAATGGGCTATGAACGCCTACCATAACTACTTGCTTTGAGTCTTCAACAACCAGCAATACCAACACAAGTTTACCAATATATCCTTAATTTTCTTGCCAGTAACCCCACTCCTCAACAAATTGCTGAATTTAAACCCACACCGGAAATGCAAAACCGATTACGTACTTTACTAGCACGTAATAAAGCAGGAGAACTCACTCCTATTGAGTTACAAGAACTGAATGAGTATGAACGCATTGAACACTTAATTGTAATCATTAAACCAAGTAATTTATCTACTGTTAAGGGTCTTCCTGGTCAAGAATTACTAAGGTTTGCAGGTTCAATACCCAAGAAAGACTTACAGCTAATGAATGAAGCTTAAGTTAATTCAATTTGCGAATCATCACCAATTAAAAACCGTAATGCTTTAGGACGACTTCCCTAATCTTCTTCTTACGACACCAAAATTAGATTGAGATGCTATAATATGGATAGCAGTCAAGAGGTCTGACTTTTTCGGATCGCGGTAGCAAGGTCTACCCTTGACTGATTTTTATTGTCTAAGGATACATAACAGCCATGTACTTGCTGTATGCAGATGAGTCAGGTACTACCCATGACCAAAACCAGCAATATTTTGTACTGGCTGGATTTTGTATATTTGAACGTCAAGGCTATTGGATTTCTGATCAGCTTGATAAAATTGCTGCTAGATTTGACCCCGCAGATCCTTTATCAGTTGAATTACACGGTAGTCCAATGCTAAGTGGTAGAGGAAAGTGGAGAAGCTATTCTAAAAGTGATAGAGAGAAAGCTATTGAAGATATTTTGCAGGTTTTTTTACAGTCACACCCAAGTAACAGATTATTTGCAAGTGTTATTAAAAAGACTTTAGTATCTCCAAAAGACCCTGTCGAAGTTGCATTTGAACAACTTGCTAGTAGATTTGATAGATATTTGATAAGGCTTCATAAACATGATAATACACAAAGAGGTATTATCATTTTTGATAAATCTACGTATGAAACAACCATTCAATCTTTAGCAACTGATTTTAGAACTATTGGCTACAGTTGGGGTGTGATCAGAAATTTTTCTGAAGTACCATTATTTTTAGACTCAAAAGCTTCGAGATTAATTCAACTTGCTGATATAATTGCTTACGCCATTTTTAGGAATTTCGAAAAGGGAGATAGTAGATTTTTTTCTATCATTCAGCAAAGGTTTGATTCTGAAGGTGGTATAGTTCATGGATTACATATCCTGCAATAAATTTCAAGAAATTGATATGCAAATCCCTGTAATTGAGTAATTAAAGAAAATTTACAAACAGTTTCTTGGAGATAGTACGCAAATTAGAAGATTAGGACTTACGAAAAACCCTCTCAAACTCTCATTCCTTAGTGATATCGTGACTGGGAAACAGATCGGAAGAGCACACGTCTGAACTCCAGTCACTCTCGCGCATCTCGTATGCCGTCTTCTGCTTGAAAAAAAAAAAGCATAGATCGGAAACCTCGCA
>OGVQ01000112.1_pt1 | contig 17505 bp, 11 predicted proteins | sample 1575801 | NCBI WGS metagenome assembly OGVQ01 (sample SAMN07581550, study PRJEB24739) | freshwater metagenome | place: Singapore | collected 2015-04 | reverse complement strand
CTAATAACCGTTGTGATTCTTCAGGATTGTTATGAATATACTCTACTATGTTGCTCATAATCTCAGGGTAGATCCACGATTTTATCCCGTTATACCATAATTTTATTCTTTTTCGGAGATGTCTAATGTATAATGATATTTCTGGCTCGTCCATTAATAATATATAAGGTTGTTTATCTTGCAATAATGTTTCTAATAAAATAATCAGTATTTGTTTTTCTCCAGATGACAAATCTTGGGGTAATATTGGTGTTTGAATACCATCTTTAATAAAATGAAATTCCTTTTCATCAAATTTTTTATCTGTGTGAAGAAATAGTTTATTTATTATTTCAATAAATGTTTTTTTCGGTTCATATATAGCTTCAATTTTATCTAATTGATTTAGTCTACTTTCTCCATCATCTTGTTTTAAAATTACTTCAACTTTATTTGATAAATCTCTTTGATAAGTAACAAATTCTAGTTTTAACTTCTCCAGTTGGTAATCAAGTAGTGTAAGATTTGGATCTACACTTTTTTCAACCACATCGAAGGTATTAATAAATGATGTATTTAATTTATAGTTGATACCTTCTTTATTACCAGTAATACTTCTATTTTCACTATCCACTCTGATGACAATATCATCTTCTAAAGCAATAATCATTTCATCAATAGGATCAAATAATCTAAAATTCAGTTGACTATCTTCAATTGGCTGAACTGCTTCATTAAGCATTTTTATGATTGTTGATTTTCCTGAACCGTTTTTGCCAATCAAAACATTTACATCTTGATTAAGTGTCCAGGAAAAATTATTTCCCCACAGATTTTTAATTTCTACTTTTCGTATATACATAATCTTTTGCGTTTATGAATTTATTTCAAATTTCTGCTAATAAATTTATTTAAGTTAAGTATTGTTTTGCATCGGTAGTTTAATCCTCATCTCCCCTCAATCTTATGCGTCTACTAACTCCTGTTTCATTAAATTTAGATATTGCTATTATTCCCAGTATAATCTTTTTTCTAAAAGTATTCTGCAACTATAGCAGAAGAGCAGGGGGAGGGTTTTCGCTGGCAAAAAAGCCAATAAAAGAGATCAAGACCATTGACATTTGCTTTTAAATTTGTTATCATAGAGTTGATAAGGAAGAACTATCTCGCAATAAATAATTTAACTACTATAAAAAATACCCATTCAGTTATTGCTCTGGATGGGTATTAATCATATAGGGGCGAGATTTCCCCGCCCTTGATGAGAATTTATTACTATTTGCTTTCAGTAAAATCAGCATCAATTACATCATCACCACCACCACTAGGAGGAGGAGAACCAGCACCAGGAGCTTCCGCACCAGCAGCACCAGCTTGTTGATAGATATTGCTACCAATAGCAAACAACGCTTGTTGTAGTTCGGGGGTTAACTTCTGAATCTGGTCATCATCTTCCCTAGCAACCGCTTCTCTGACTTCCTTAACTAAACCTTCAACCTTAGTCTTATCAGCAGCAGGGACTTTATCACCCAACTCTTCCAACTGCTTTTCAGCTTGATAAGCTAAAGAATCCGCTTGGTTTTTGCGTTCAATTTTTTCACGGCGTTCCTTATCAGAGGAAGCATTTTGTTCCGCTTCTCTTACCATGCGTTCTACATCATTCTTATCGAGAGTAGATGCACCAGTGATGCTGATAGATTGTTCCTTGCCAGTACCTTTATCCTTGGCAGTTACGTTCAGAATACCGTTAGCGTCAATATCAAAGGTAACTTCAATTTGAGGAACACCACGAGAAGCAGGAGGAATACCATCCAAACGGAAAGTTCCTAAACTCTTATTATCGTTAGCAAATTCTCTCTCACCTTGGAGAACATGAATTTCTACGTTGGTTTGTCCATCTACAGCAGTAGAGAAGACTTCTGATTTCTTGGTAGGAATTGTAGTGTTGCGAGGGATAATTTTTGTCATCACACCACCCAAGGTTTCTACACCCAAGGACAATGGTGTTACATCTAACAATAAGATACCAGTTACATCACCGGCCAAAACACCCGCTTGAATAGCAGCACCAACAGCTACCACTTCATCAGGGTTAACGGTTTGGTTAGGCTCTTTACCTAACACCCGTTTCACCACATCCTGAACAGCAGGAATCCGGGTAGATCCGCCAACGAGAACAACTTCGTCAATATTGGTTTTATTTAATTTCGCATCTCTGAGGGCATTTTCTACAGGAATGCGGCAACGGTCAATTAAATCAGAACAGAGTTCTTCAAATGTGGCGCGAGTTAGAGTTGTATCTAAATGCTTTGGACCCTCTTGGGTAGCAGTGATAAATGGTAGGTTAATTTCTGCTTGGGTAACGCTAGAAAGTTCAATCTTGGCTTTTTCTGCCGCTTCAGTCAGACGTTGTAAAGCTTGTTTGTCTTTACGCAGGTCAATACCTTCGTCTTTTTTGAACTTTTCTGCTAAGAAATCAACGATTTTTTTATCAAAGTCGTCACCACCTAAGTGAGTATCACCGGATGTTGATAATACTTCAAATACACCGTCGCCCACTTCCAGAACGGATACATCGAAAGTACCACCACCCAAGTCAAATACTAGGATAGTTTCGTTGCTTTTTTTATCAAAGCCATAAGCTAGGGAAGCTGCGGTAGGTTCGTTGATAATGCGGAGAACATCAATACCAGCGATTTTACCAGCGTCTTTTGTTGCTTGGCGTTGGGAGTCGTTGAAATAAGCAGGAACGGTAATTACTGCTTGGGTAACGGTTTCACCCAGATATTTACTAGCATCTTCAACCAATTTACGGAGAACTTTCGCAGAAATCTCCTCAGGAGCAAATTGTTTACCAGCACCGGGAGAGTCTACTTTAACATTACCGCCGCTACTGAGAACTTTATAAGAAACTTCTGTAGCTTCATTGGTAATTTCTTCAAAACGACGACCAATAAAACGTTTTACAGAATAAAAAGTATTTTCGGGGTTCATCACCGCTTGGCGTTTAGCGATTTGACCAACTAAATTGTCGCCATTTTTGGCAAACGCAACCACTGACGGTGTTGTCCGAAAACCTTCCGCATTAGCGATAACGGTGGGTTTACCACCTTCCATAACTGCCACGCAGGAGTTTGTCGTACCTAAATCAATTCCAACTACTTTTGCCATTTTGGGTGTTTACTCCCTATAAAATTACTAAACTACTATCCGCACAGAAGAGAGAATATAAAATTGAATTAACTAACTGTCTGTGACAATCAGTTGGGTTAGGCTTTGCTAGGAATCAAATTCCCAGCTAGGCTGATATATATAAACTCAGTGGTAGCCATTCCATGAAGGGTGGTTTACCGAACCGTTAGGGGGACGGTGATTTTTATAAAATATGTTTATTGGTTTCATGGATTAATGTGCTTTCACATTGACTAATGTATGAGAATTAATACTTTCAGGAATTGGGGTGAACCGTAACTTTATAGTCGTATTTGCCGTCAAACCCCGTCAGGAATTAAAAATTATACTCCTTATTCCGTAGTCAGAGGCAGGAGTTTAGGAGTTCAAGAGAAAGAAAAAATAAGAAAGAAATTTCTCCTCTGCCTCCCTGCCTCTAAGAAATACTAGGCTTTGCCTCTTTTTGAAATCTTAGCCATGCCTGTTGCAGATCCGTGGGGGCGGGATTAGTGCCATCATAAATAACAATGACATTGGTTAAAGGTCTACCTGCCGGGACTAGAATATTATTTTTGCTGGCTAAGGCTCTAGATGCGCCACCATCTAAATTCATGGCTTCATAACAGCCTATGGCTTTCATGGCTTCTGCTTCTTGCTGTAAGGAAAGATTAATCTCAAAATTCACTAAAACCAACTTTGTACCATCTTGGGTAAAACCAATGGCTGTACGTGCGCCACTACCTAAAACAGAAGGATCTTTAAAACCTTCTATACTGGGGTTGAGCCACACTTCTCCTTTTCTTAACAGTCTGGGTCCACAAGTGATGGAAAACCAGTGTTTATCCCATTCTGGTTTACCGTCTACTCTGGCTGTAATCATTTCTGGTTTGTTACCAACTCGTAATCCCAAGGTAGTCCCAAAGTTTTCCCAAGGACTGTATTTGAGAACTTTTCCCCCGGCTATCATGTTACCCATGACGGTTTTTTGGGGATTTTTGGCAAAAAATGTGCCATTAGCAACTACGGTAGCTTTATAACGAGCTACTAATTTGTTAAATTCTTCATCACCACTGGTTTTTTGAATGGTGTTGGCAAAGTTAGCATTTTTGGCTAAACCTATGGTGATAAAGGTTTTGGGATCTGTGAGGTCAACTGTGGTCTGATAAAATGGGATACCATTAATTTGACTTTTGCCAATTTGTACAGGTTGGGCATAACTAGGTAATGCTAGGCTTAATCCTTGGGCTAAGGTTGCTCCACCCAAAAATAAAAATGATCTCCGGCTGATTTTAGTAATTGTCATAATTATTGATGTTTATTAATTCTTTCTTTTTTGTGTCCCCTGATTCGGTGACTCCTTCCTTCTTCTATATTTTATGAATAATCGGTATATTATCTTTCACAAACCCTATGGAGTTTTGAGTCAATTTACTCAAGAAAGTCCTAAACATATTACTCTAAAAGAGTATATAAATGTTCCTGATGTTTATCCTGTGGGACGTTTGGACTGGGATAGTGAAGGTTTGCTGTTATTAACAAATGATGGACAATTGCAGCATCGTTTGGCACATCCCCGTTTTGGTCATCGTCGTACTTATTGGGTGCAGGTGGAACGTATTCCCGATGCTGATGCCATCTATAAGCTACAAACTGGGGTGGAAATTCAAGATTATCGGACTCGTCCTGCTCAAGTTAAGTTATTGTTAGAAGAACCATCGGTCAATGAACGCATTCCACCGATTAGATTTCGTAAAAGTGTGCCTACGGCTTGGCTAGAAATTACTCTAACTGAGGGTAAAAACCGCCAAGTTCGTCGCATGACGGCGGCCGTTGGTTTTCCCACTTTGCGATTGATCCGCGTGAGTATTGCTAATATTCAACTAGATGATTTAGCGTCAGGACAATGGCGAGAAATTACTCCCTTAGAATTGACAAAGCTTAATCATCCACTGGGAACATAGGTTAGGCTACTGTAGTATCAGTATACTGAATAGTGTTAATCAAAAGCACCTGAGCAGGAAAATCAAGGAACTTCCACTATGCTGATTTGCCCGCAATGTACATTTGAAAACCCTGATAGTAATAAGTTCTGTCAACGCTGTGGTATATCCCTAACTCATAAAATCTGCCCTGAATGCAGTGCTGATGTGGCTTTAAAGGCACAATATTGTCATAAGTGTGGTGCAGAATGTGGGACTATTTGGTATGCTTTGATTACTCAAGCAGTGAATAAGATAGTTGCTGTTAGTGCGGAAACCGGAGAATTAACACCAAATTCAGAAAGTATTACAGATGATCTCTTTGGCAAATTTACTTTAGATTCCTATTTAGATCCTCAACAGCGTTATCGCTTCTTAGCATCTCTAAGCACTCCAGAGGTAATTGGGGATTATGGGGAGATAATAGTCAAAGTTATAGATTGTCAACCTTACCAAGTCTCACCTATTGGGGCAATACTAGAACATCAAAGCCAAATTACTACCAATACAATTCCTAAATTAGCCCAGATTTATTTAGAATTGCAGATGGAAATGCACCCTGGCATTCCTAAAATTTATGATGCTTGGCAGCAAGATGATCTCCAAGTTGTGTTACTAGAAGATAGATCGGATTGGCCAATGTTAGTTGATGTCTGGAAACAAGACACAACGACGATGTTGGAAATTTTATATTGGTTTTATCAGATGACTCAACTTTGGGAATTATTAGCAGGTGTTGGTTGTGGCCAAAGTTTGTTAGAGTTATCAAATTTGCGGTTAGATGAAGATCGAGCTTTAGTATTGCAAAGATTATATCTAGAATCTGCCTCATTACAAAATCAATCACCAAATGTAACTCTGCAACATTTGGGTCAGGTGTGGCAAACTTTATTTAGAGAATCCCAACGAACTCAATTTGGTTCTGTGTTGGAAATGCTGGAAGATTTGACCTTGGGGAAAATTGAAACTTTAACACAATTGCGATCGCGTTTGTCAGATATAGCCACAGAAATAGAAGCAGTATCTACTTCAGCAAAACCCAATTGTGCATCAACTGTCTTACAGATAGACGATAAAATAGAAGATGCAATTGGTAAAAATGATGATGGACCAACGATGGTGTTATCTATGCAGTTAAGTAGTTTAGAATATGCTGCATATAGCGATGTTGGCCGTCAACGCAATCATAATGAGGATTATTTTGGTGTTGATAGTAAAATTAATAAGCAGGAATTACCCAGAAATCCTATTGTTACCGCACAAGGTTTATATATTCTTTGTGATGGTATGGGTGGTCATGCTGGAGGTGAAGTAGCTAGTGAATTGGCTGTAAATACCATCCGTCAATACTTCCAAAAAACCTGGGTAGAAACACAATTACCTCCCAAAGAATCTATCCGTGAGGCAGTTTATTTAGCTAATCAAGCTATTTATGAACTAAATCAAAAAGAAGCCCGTTCTGGTATTGGCCGTATGGGTACTACTTTGGTAATGTTGTTACTTCAGGATAATCAAGCGGCAATTGCCCATGTGGGTGATAGTCGTCTTTATTGTCTAACTCGCAAGCACGGACTAGAACAACTAACTATAGATCATGAAGTTGGTCAACGGGAAATTGCCAGGGGTGTAGAACCCAGTATTGCCTACGGACGACCAGATGCTTACCAACTAACCCAAGCTTTGGGGCCGCGCAATGAGCATTCTCTCCATCCTGATGTAGAATTTTTTGATATTAATGAAGATATGTTGCTGATACTAGCATCAGATGGTTTATCTGATAATGACTGTTTAGAAACTAATTGGCAAACACATCTTCAACCTTTACTCAGTTCAGCTAGTAATTTAGAAAAGGGTATTCAAGATTTAATTGATTTGGGTAATGAACATAATGGTCATGACAATCTTACCGCTATACTGGTACGAGTAAAAGTTCGTCCATCTCAGCAAGGTTTGTTGTGAATTTAGTTTTTTAATTGTTAGCTTTGAGGTTTTTGTGTAAGTTAACAAAAAGAATTAAAGGTATAGCTGTAGGCATTCAGATTAGGACATTATTGATCCTTAAAACCTAATCAGAAGCAGTTTGCCTTCTGCTATATGTGAAAAAAGTCAAGAAAACCATAACTATTTCCCCTGCTCCCCTGTCTGATTCCCAGGACAATTATTGACGCTAACCTATTTATTGTGATTACTCTTACCCTATTAGAAAAAACACAAAAAACACCTGTCAAGCAGTGGTGTTTTGATGGTTCTACCTTGATTCGCATTGGTAGGGCAGTAGACAATCATGTGGTTTTGGCTGATAATTTAGTTTCACGTTATCATTTAGAACTGAAATTAGTTAATAATAGCAAAGGCTATGATTGGGAGGTAATTAGTCAAGGGGCTAATGGTACTTTCCTCAATGGATTTTTGGTGACTAAATCTATTATTACTGATAATTCTCTACTGCAATTGGCTCAGGGAGGACCTGTACTCAAGGTACAAATTCAGCAATTATCATCAGGATCTAGTGTTTCTGGAGAGTCAGGGGGCGGGGAAATTCACAGTGTTAGACCTGTCTCTTCTGGTTCTCTGTGTACCCATGAAGGCAACTCCTCCCAGAATTTGTTTTGTATCCACTGTGGTCAACCAATAGTAGTAGAAAAAATCATTCGCCATTATCAAGTATTACGCACTCTGGGTAAGGGCGGTATGGGTACTACATATTTAGCTTGGGATGGTGTGGCTAAAATTACGGGTGTTCCCCAATTGTTGGTACTTAAGCAAATGAATGCTGACATGGTGAAAATTCCCAAAGCTCAAGAGTTGTTTGGGAGAGAAGCCAGTATTCTTAAATACCTCAATCATCCAGGAGTTCCTAAGTATTATGACTTTTTTGTGGAAGATGGTAAAAAATACTTGGCAATGGAATTAATTCACGGTCAAGATTTAGAAAAACGCATTCTGTTGAATGGCCCTGTAACACCAAAACAAGCGATCGCCTGGATGGTACAAACCTGTGATATTCTTGATTATCTTCACAACCAAGAACCTCCACTCATTCACCGTGATATCAAACCTGCTAATTTGATGGTTAAAGGTGCAAATAATAGTATTGTGGTCTTAGATTTTGGTGCTGTGAAGGAAATAGGCACAAAACCAGGAACAAGAATTGGTGCTGAAGGTTATTGCGCTCCTGAACAAGAACGGGGGCAACCCCTGACTCAATCCGATTTATATGCTATTGGTCCAACTTTAATTTTTTTATTAACTGGAGAAAATCCTTTAAAATTTTATCGTCAACGAGGACGCAGTTTTCGTTTTGATGTGAAAAGTATACCTACTATTAGTAGTCAATTAAAGCAGGTTATTGATTGTGTGACAGAACCTTTACCACGCGATCGCTATCATACTGCAAAAGAACTAGCTCAGGCTTTAATATCTGTCAGTAGCAACACCAGAATTTGATATCATGTTCAGGTGAATACTTATGATATCTGTTGAGGGTTGTAATTGGTAATTTATATCGTAAGTAATTGGACGGACTTGATATAAATATAGCATACAATAATGACACAATTACACCCATCATGAAAACAAAGATAAAGTTTTATCTTTGCTAAAGATAGGCGTATTTGCGCCAAGCTGTATTAGATATTGCTGGTCTAGTTTAGATGTTTAGTCGTCGTCCCATTTTTCTACTGCTACTAAGTCGCTAATTGGATCTTGGGTGCTAAATCCAAAGTCTAGCAACTCTTGTTTCCAATGTTGCCATTCATCGCCATAAAGTAAGGCAATTTTCCAAATTTTATCATTGGGCTTGATAATATTGGATTCTATGAGTGATTGCACGTTACGCTGCAATTTCACCATTGGGTGAATTACTTGCTGAGTCATAACCTCGATGTATTTCAGATTTTTGTGTGTAAATGCTTGATTAAAACAGCTTTCCTTTGGCAATGATTACCTGTGCGTAGAGCAATTATGGTTAGGCAAAGCTAGTTCTAACTTTTTTACTATACCATAACTAACAACAGTAATTTGCTGAGGAATTCGGTTTTGTACGGTAATTACTACCACTAAAGGCTATTGATGCTGATTTAGTTGTCGCAAGAACCAGTGAACAATATTTTAAGCCTAGCAATCGCTATGGTAACGCAAATAGAAAAAATTGGCACTAATTTCTCTGTTTTAATTTTGGGGTTAATGTTTTGTTTGGAATATCCTTAATTTCCAAGTTTTTTATTTCTGCCGGGTAATTGGAAATTGCATATATTTACCTTTGCTTTTGCGTATACTACATTAAAACATATATTTACAATAATGGCAAGTCTCCTGTTCGGAAAATTTTGATGTAGGGATACAGACTCTATAGTTAAAACGCTAAACACTAGGAATTACCTGATCTTGACTTAGGGTAAGCAATGCGTTTATGATGAAATTGTTGCCACACATCTACAAAAATTTGGGCAATTTTTGGCATTTCTGCCTTAGTTAATCCTGAATCTATTAATTGTTCATCTTGCCATTTAGCACGGATAATATTGTTGAGCATATTTAATGCTTGTTCTGGAGTCGCGTCTTTAAGACTGCGTAATGCTGCTTCACAAGAATCTGCTAACATAACGATTCCTGTTTCCCGTGATTGGGGGATAGGTCCATCATAACAAAAATCTGCTTTATCTACTATGATATGGGGATTTTCTTTAGCTATTTGCTGGGCTTGGTGATAAAAATAAGCGATCGCCATTGTCCCTTGATGTTCGGGAATAAAAGCCTGAATTGCTGTTGGCAAATTATGTTTTTTTGCCATTAATAACCCTTCAGTAACATGCTTTTTAATTAGTTCAGCACTTTTCCAAGGATCTTTAATTTCTGTTTCATGTTTATTAGGATTTCCCATTTGATTTTCAATAAATCCCAAGGGGTCGTGCATTTTACCAATATCATGATATAGAGTTCCTGCCCTAACTAATTCTACATTACATCTTAATTCTTTAGCCGCAGCTTCGGCGAGAGTAGCTACTAATAAGGTATGTTGAAAAGTTCCTGGTGTTTCTGTCGCTAGTCGCTTTAATAATGGACGATTAGGATTAGCTAATTCTGCTAATCTAATGGGAGTAATCAGATCAAATAGGGTTTCTAAATAAGCACTTAAACCTAAAGCTACAATACTCCAAGATAATCCAGAAACTGCAAATAAACCTGCTTCTTGGAAGATATACCAACCTGAACCAAATACTCCACCAGTGAATATTTTTAATAATAAATATATGCCTCCTTGAGTGAGGGCAGTAATTACACCTAACAAGGCTAATTCTTCACGCGATCGCAATCTATGGGCGACATAACTACTTAACATTCCTCCTACTGCACCAGCTAGTAGTAACACATTACTTGTTTCTATACTAAATGGTAGTATTAATGACAATAATCCCACTACGGTGAAACCTACAGTCGGTCCATAAAAACTGCCTAATAATAAACCAATAGCACTCCAGGTAGTATAGGGTAAACCAATGGCTAAAACTCCGGGAACGGTCAGAGTTAGTAATAAAACTAATAAATAATCCCGTTGTCGTAAATAATTATGACTTTTTCTTTCTAACCAGACAAAAATTGAAATTGCTATAGTTACAACGACAGCAATAATCATTAAACCTAACCAATTTATCTGTCGGCCAATTAGGTTATAATGTGCTAATATCTGGAATGTTCTTTTAGTAATTTTGTCACCTTTACTAACAATTACTTGTCCTTTTTTAGTGTGTAATATCACAGATGGTATTTCTTTAGCTGCTAATTCAGCTTTTTGTTGAGTTTTGGCTTTATCTTCGGTGAGATTTGGTTTTATGATCGCTAATAATATTTTTGTTACTAATGATTCAGCTTCACTAGGTACAGATAATCTTACCTGTAAAACAATAGCATTATTCACAATATTTTCCGGTAATCCTGGGGAGATCCCTTGAGCAAGAATTCTTTCAGCAATTTTACGAATTCTCATTTGTATTTTTAGCCAATCATTATCCGTTAAATTTAAAATTATAGGCTCTGTATAAATTGTATTTGCAGCTTGATTATCTAGGTATAATACTTTATTAATGGCGTGATGATATCTTTGCCTCACTTGAGATATTTGGGTGATTAATTTAGAAAAATTAGCTGCTGATGTTGTAACTTGATAAAGTTCTATTTCTGATAATGCTTTCAGATATCCAGATTGACCATTCTGTTTACTATAACCAAGTAAAGGCATTGTTATATTATCCAAGTTATCAGATAATGGTAATGCTGGTAAATTGGACACACTAGGAATTTGTTTCCTGTTTTCTAAGGTTGGCTGTGGTAATAAAAATTTTGCACTTTGTTTTTTTAAATTTTGTTGGCGATTATTTTCTAAATTTAGTTTGAGTTTTTCCCATTCTGAGTCAGCAACAGAGCGAAGATAATTTTGACTGGAAAGTGATAAAACTGATGTATCAAAAAATGGAAAAATTCCAGCTATCTCTCGTAGTTGATTACTTGTATCTAAAATTGTTTCTAACTTTTGATTGATTTGATCATTTATTTGTTGATTAATCATCAAAATCGGCCGAGAATTATCTATAGCATGTTGTCGTTTCTGTTCTGTCTCTTGCTGATCTTCAATAGAATCTGTATAGGGGGCAATAAATGTCTGTAAAGCGATATGATCAACTTTAATTTTTGGTTGATTATAGAAGTCATGACCAATTACACTTATGAGTGATAATATTGCCAAAACCAACATGATTGAGGAGCGTTTTTGATATAACCATCTCAAAATAATTTGATCAATACTACTGTATTTTCTAGCTAATTTAGTAGTTGATTTTTCTCTAGGTCTTTGTTTGCCTTGATGACTATTGGCTGATAAATACAAAAGGAAATTTTTGAAAAAATGTCTATGCAGTTTGTGTTGGTGCTTTCCTTTACGAAATAGCACTTTATACTGTCGCTGCCATTGTTTGAATTGTTGGCTCAAGGACTGCAAAAATTGCTGCGTTTTCATCTTTTCTGCCGCGAAATACCCCAAATATGGCTAATGTCTCCAGAATGCTACCGCTAATACCACCCAACCTTTATAATAATAGGACTTACGCACAAGTCACGGAATAATGAACCACGTTCGCGAAGCGTGCCGAAGGCATAGGAACGAAGAGAACGAAGAAAAGAGGGTTTGAGAGATATTTTGCGTAAGTCCTGAATAAGTTAGGTAGGGATAGCAGTTTGTATTTAAAACCGTTCAGATTTAAATACAACCGTCTCCAAGTTTACTATAACGGTATGCAGTTGAATGAGATACAGAATTGACATAAAAAATCATACACTGAAGAACTTTCAACTCTGTTCCCTGCTCCCTGCGATGCATTGAGCTTGCGATGCCCTGAGGGTGTCGAAGGGTCGAAGTGTTCCCTGCTATATAAATTTTTCATGTCAACGTCTACGGATAATATGAGGAGCAGCAAAGATAGTATATCTTGTCTCTAGAAATTCGCCAAAATCATCGCTCCAGTCATATACTCCAGCCCACACCGCTATCATTTTATCGGCTAATCTTAATATCTGGGTAAAACTCTCCAATCCCCATGCCCCAGAATTGCTAACTGAGGCTGAAATTTGCCAATTTACAGGTATACCCATTGTGCTATTATATGCACCTGACAATGCTCCAGTGATCGCACTGGTGACATTTTGATTGTCACCTCCATGATTTCGACTAGCTCGTAATACTGTCAGAGAAAAGTCTTCTAAGCTACTCAGAAAACAATAAACAGCCAAACCAATATTGCTTGTTAATTTTTCTGGACTACTCAATTCGCTGACTGCTATATCCACACTCGCAGCTGTTTTTAATAAATCATTAACTTTTATTAATTGTTCTGGTAGGTAAGTTGATGTTTGATCTAAGAAATTAATTATTTCGGAGATGAGGGTAGAAGGATTGAGTTTTTCAGTGAGAGATTGAGCGATCGCATATCCTATAATTAAACTAGCATCTCTGACTATTACCTCATCGGGACAATTGCATATTCTTTGCACTTCCAGAATATTAGCTCGCATTTTCTCAATATCATCGTGAAAAAAAATCGCCACTGGTAACGTAGCGAGAATTATTTGTCCCCAGGAATTAATATTTGTTTCTAATTTAATCCCAGCTTGTTGTTGACGTTTTAACCAATCATCTATATCTAACTCACCCAAACTAATTAAACTTTCCGTCCCCAAAACCGCAATTTTACCCAAATTAAAACTGTTTGAGTGAGATAACCTCTCTCCTAAAAAAGCTCCCAGGAAAGTACCCCTCACCCGATGCAACAGAGAATAACGCATAATTTTTAATCGGTAATAGGTGATTGGTATTAGGTAATTTCTATTACTTACTGTTTCCTGTCACCTGTCACCTGTGAACTAAATTACTTTCTCAAATAGTAGACCAGTGCTTGCAAACCCAACATATAACTTTGAGCGCCAAAGCCACTGATTTGACCAATTACCACTGGTGCTATATAAGAATGATGGCGAAAATCTTCCCGACGATAAATATTACTTAGATGTACTTCAACAGTAGGTAAATTAACAGCAGCGATCGCATCTCGCAAAGCTACACTGGTATGAGTGTAAGCTCCAGCATTAATCACAATTCCCTGATGTTTTCCTAATGCCCCATGAATAGCATCTACTAAAACTCCTTCATGATTTGACTGCACGGGTAACATTTCCGCTTCTAGTTCCGAGGCTTTGGACTCTAACAAACGGTTAATTTCTGCCAGAGTTAAAGAACCATAAACACCTGGCTCTCTCATTCCTAGCAAATTCAGATTTGGACCATGCAGTACAAGAATACTTAAAGCTGACAAATTCAACTCCCACACCTTCAGGACTTTAACGACGGCGCATAGAACGCTCATTGACAGGAATCGGAATCAGTTCCGGTTCCGGTTCAGCTTCAGGACCTAGCAGACTATCAATTAACTTTCGAGCTAATTCTTTCAGCTTTTCCAGCACCTTTTCTATATAATCCATTAAACTGACCGCTCCTGGGATACTACCTCAATTTTATTTAACAGAGTCGCAGAAACTGGCGTATTATCGCACATTTAGCCTTTCATAAGGTTGACACATTTCCATAAGTATGGTAATGGATACTAGGAAATTCTGATTTTGTGTTTTCCCTTACTTATTAGATTATCATATCCATCATGAGTAATGGGTAATTGATGATCAGGAATAGGCAAAAAAGAACAGTCAACGGTCAACAATCAACAGTCAACCGTCAACGGTTTCTCTAACTTGCCGCGTCTGTCTTTTTCGCTCTACCTTTTGTGGATTTAGTTGTAGTAGCTGATTTAGTGGTTTTGCGTGCAGATTTTGTAGTAGATGCCTTAGCTGAGAGTAATTCAATTGCTGTAGATATGGTGATATTTTCTACTGATTCACCTTCGGGAATACTCACATTCGTTTTCCCATGTTTGATGTAAGGGCCATAGGGTCCATCATAAATATTAATTGGTGAATCATCTTCTGGGTGTGTCCCCAATTCCCGTAAAGCTGCTTTAGACTTACTTTTAGCAGCAGTACGTCCTTTTTTAGGTTCGGCTAGTAATTCTAATGCACGATTGAGAGAAATTGTCAATATATCGTCTGTTGATTTTAGAGAACGGTAGTCTTTGCCCTCCTTGCCTTGGTCATGGACAACATAGGGGCCAAATCGTCCCAAACTAGCTTGGATTTTTCCACCTGTTTCTGGATGAGTTCCTAAAGCACGGGGGAGGGACAATAAACCAACAGCCATTTCTAAGGTGATGGTTTCTGGTGTCACACCTTTGAGTAAAGAAGCTTGTTTGGGTTTAGGATTTTCCTCAGTTTTATCGCCCAATTGCACATAGGGCCCATAAGTCCCAAGTTTTATATAAATCGGTTCTCCAGTTTCAGGATGACGACCAAGTTGGTCAGGTCCAACGGTTTTTTGTTTGAGGAGAACTTCAACCTGTTTAGGGTTAAGGTCTGCCGGGGTGAGATTTTTCGGAATAGAAGCTGTAACTACATCCTCACCATTAGCAACTTCGATGTAGGGTCCATATTTACCAATACGGACTTTAGCATCTAAATTTTCTAGTTCTACAGTTCTAGCTTTGCCGGCATCAATTTCGGTTTCCCGTTCCCTCACCAAAGTTTCTAAACCTTGTTCACCAAGATAAAATTTCTTTAGGTAAGGTAGCCATTGCGCTTCACCTGTGGAAATTTCATCCAAGGTTTGCTCCATTTTGGAAGTAAAACTGGGATCAACAATATCTGGAAAATGTTTTTCTAGTAAGTCGGTGACAGCAAAAGCGGTGAAAGTAGGAATTAGGGCATTATTCACCAATTGGGCATAATCTTTATCAATGATTGTGCCAATGATACTTGCGTAGGTACTAGGACGACCAATACCTTCACTTTCTAAGGTTTTCACCAGAGTTGCTTCAGTGTAACGGGCGGGGGGTTGGGTTTCATGGCCTACGGTTTCCAGTTCATGACATTGAGGATGATCACCAACTTTCAGAGCAGGTAGAATTACTTCTTGATCTTCTAATGCAGCATCAGGATCGTCCGAACCTTCAACATAGGCGCGGAGGTAGCCAGGAAAGTCTATGCGCTTACCAGAGGAGCGAAAACCAGCATCTTCGACTTGGATTTGCACAGTAACTTGAGTTTGGCGAGAGTCAGCCATTTGTGAGGCAACAGTGCGCTTCCAAATCAAATCATAGACAGCAAATTCCCGTCCACCTAAACCGGTTTCTTGGGGTGTGCGGAAGCTGCTACCAGCAGGACGAATGGCTTCGTGGGCTTCCTGCGCGCCTTTAGATTTGGTGGTGTATTGTCGCGGTTGGGGACTGAGGTATTGTTTCCCGTATTTTTGTTCTACACAAGCGCGGGCGGCGGATATCGCTTGATCAGACAAATGTACTGAATCTGTCCGCATATAGGTGATATACCCTTGCTCATACAAACTCTGTGCCACCCGCATGGTATCCCGTGCCGATAGACGCAATTTACGGTTAGACTCTTGTTGGAGGGTAGAAGTTGTAAACGGTGGTGCTGGTTTGCGAGTCACCGGACGTTCTTCCATTTCCCTCACTGTCCAAGTTTTCCCTTCTAGAAGTGCTTTCAGGGCTGCGGCTTGTTCCTCATTCAGTAATACGACATTGCGACCTGCGGTAATTCCGCCGGTTGTGGGGTCAAAATCGCTGCCTGTGGCAACTTTTGTACCGCCAAGGGTGACTAGAACGGCGGTGAAAGGACTTTTTTCCTGTTCTAGACTAGCTTTTAAATCCCAATATGTACCTTCATGGAAAGCCCGGCGTTGGCGTTCCCTAGTTACCAATAAGCGCACTGCAACAGATTGTACTCGCCCAGCGGATAAGCCCCAAGCAATTTTTTTCCATAGCAATGGAGATAGGGTATATCCTACTAATCTATCTAAAATCCGCCGAGTTTCTTGGGCGCGAACTAACTGCTCATCAATGTTACGGCAATCTTGCAAAGCCGTTTGAATGGCCTCTTGAGTAATTTCATGAAATACCATGCGCTTTGTTGGCACTTTGGGTTTGAGCAATTGGTATAAATGCCAACTAATGCTTTCACCTTCCCGGTCTTCGTCAGTTGCCAAAATCAGTTCAGTTACGCCTTTGAGGGCTTCTTTAAGCTGAGTGACAATTTTCTTTTTATCTTTAGGAACTACATAAACCGGTTCAAAGTCGGCTTCTACATTGACCCCAAGCTGCGCCCATTTTTCCCCTTTAACAGCGGCGGGAATTTCACTGGCCGACTGGGGGAGGTCACGAACATGACCCATGGAAGCTTCTACCCGATAGTCTTTTGGTAGGTAGTTGCGGATGGTACGAGCTTTTGTTGGAGATTCGACGATGACGAGAGTTGACATGGAAATTTAAAAAAAGAATAGCTATCAAGCTAAACAGTCAAGTTGGAGTAATTTTTGCGAAATGTCAAGATAATATATCGCGCCTAACCAGTGATTTTATCCTGACACAAACTGCTCAAAAGCGGTAAAATTCTCTCAACTTCAGGTACAGTGATTCTTTTGAGAATGCCAGATGCAACTTTTAAGAATCAATTGTCCATTATTTTCATCTAAACCTCCAGGAGACCCCCACCAAAACTGTACTCAGTTTGGTGATGGGAGGAATGGAGGGTTAATTGTGAAACGTCCCTGGAGTAATTTTGCGCGCCAGCACAAACAATGACAGGGACAGTTGAGCAATTAACAAATCTTTGATTTTCCATATTCGATTCGTAACTGTCTTTGTGAATTGATTTACTGGATTAATTAGGAAAGAGTGGTCTTTCCTAATTATTTTGCTCCGAAGAGCCT
>OGVQ01000111.1_pt1 | contig 17580 bp, 14 predicted proteins | sample 1575801 | NCBI WGS metagenome assembly OGVQ01 (sample SAMN07581550, study PRJEB24739) | freshwater metagenome | place: Singapore | collected 2015-04 | reverse complement strand
CAAAAAATGAAGCGTACTTCTATGGATAACAACTATATGATTCAAGTTCTCAGTTGTTGTTTTCTTGACTCTACTTTAGATTCCTCTCAACCCTTCTGTCAAGCCTAATTGAGATGCTCTTACCCTGCTCAGACTATCACTTAGTTACATTAACGATCCATATAACAGATTACCCACTAATTAGTCTCTTAGAGAACTCCACACACTTGGATTACTCTTATTACCCCGGATTTTTGCCAAGCTTACCTCTCTTGGTCGTACTCACAATAATTCTACAGCCGTTGAACCCTCGTAATTTGGCTACTGTATTGATATAAAGATATATTTAGATATCTATAATTGTTTCAATCTACCGTTTGTTCTGGAATCTATGAAGTCTTATTTAGCTGCCGCTATTCAAATGACCAGCGTACCGGATTTGCAAAAAAATCTGGCACAAGCAGAAGAATTAATTGATTTGGCTGTGCGTCAGGGTGCAGAGTTGGTTGGTTTACCAGAAAATTTTTCTTTTATGGGGGAGGAGAAAGATAAACTCGCGCAAGGAAATGCGATCGCCCAAACTACGGAAATATTTCTTCGCAAAATGGCACAACGCTTTCAAGTTACCATTCTTGGCGGTGGTTTCCCTATCCCTGTAGATCATAGCGGTAAGGTTTATAATACAGCATTACTCATAGATGCCAACGGTCAGGAACTGGCCCGCTATCAAAAAGTTCACCTGTTTGATGTCAATGTCCCTGATGGTAATACCTATCAAGAATCAAGTACCGTCATGGCTGGACAAGAATTACCTGGTGTGTATTCTTCCACTGATTTCGGTAGCATTGGCCTGTCTATTTGTTATGATGTCCGCTTTCCTGAGTTATACCGACATTTATCTAAACAGGGTGCAGATATTTTATTTGTCCCCGCAGCTTTTACTGCTTTTACTGGTAAAGATCATTGGCAAGTATTGTTACAATCAAGGGCAATAGAAAATACTTGTTACGTAATTGCCCCCGCCCAAACTGGTACTAATTATGACCGTCGCCAAACCCATGGCCACGCCATGATTATTGATCCCTGGGGTGTAATTTTAGCTGATGCTGGGGAAAAACCAGGAGTAGCGATCGCTGAAATTAAACCCACCAGACTCGAACAAGTCCGTCGCCAAATGCCATCTTTACAACATCGGGTATTTTAAGAAGGCAGGGAGGCAGGGGAGCAGGGGAAAATATTTTTCTTTTTCTTCCCAATTACCAATAGACATAGGAGTGAAAATTATCGTAGGGACAATTCATGAATTGTCCCTACAAGGGTTTGGTGGTTATGCACATTTAATTACCACCAGATGTATAATTCCCAATTACCAAGTTCCTGGTTGTAAGTAGGTTGGCGTTGAAAATTGTCGTTATAGTAAGGCAAGAGTAAAGAAGTTTTCAGCGATTTTACGTTTCTTTACACAGTTTGGTTTTATTGTGTTCACCTACTTAGTTCAGCCGAGATATTAGCAATGAGAGGGTTAAGTTGTAGTATTTGTAATGCTTATAATAATCATTTGCGATTGAGAGGTTTTTTAGTGGCAATTTCTAACCGCGATCGCACATAATTGGCATTGAGGCAACGATTATCGGGACTTAGGCAAAAAACACCAATAAAATAAGCTTAAACTTATACCCCAAGTGACTTTGACATATTTTTGATTAGTTTGTTGGTATATCTGGTTTCGAGGCGTTTTTGGTTATTTGATGTATTTATCTTATTCCGTAAGGGTTTGAGTCATGTTTTTCCTCAAAAAATGTTTAAGTCCCATTATGGGATTTTAGATTTGATATTTTGGATTTATGGATCAGTATTAACAAGTATTTAGGGTAAAGTGATTATCTTAATTAATACTAGACAATCTATTAAATTAGACTAAAATTATACAGAAGTTCAGGGAGAAAGGGGCAGGGGAGAAGATTATCTTCTTCTTCTTTCCTCCTGAACTCCTGCCTCCTCTCTCTAATTCCTATTTATATTTAGGCTAAATCAAAATGCGTCTAGAGCAGTTGCAAGCCTTTTTGGCGATCGCTCAAACTGGCAGCTTTCAACAAGCAGCAAAACAATGTGGTGTTACTCAATCAACTATTAGTAGACAAATTCAAGCATTGGAAGCTGATTTAGGGGTAGAACTATTTCATAGAACCACCCATGCCAAATTGACATTAGGGGGAGAACGTTTTTTGCCCCGTGTCCGCAAAATTTGCCAAGAATGGGAATCTGCAACCCAAGAATTGCAGGATTTAATGCTAGGAAAACAGCCAGAATTATGTATTGCGGCCATTCATTCTATTTGTGCTTCCTACTTACCACCAGTTTTACAAAAGTTTTGTCATGATTATCCTGATGTGCAATTACGAGTGACATCCTTGGGAAGCGATCGCTCACTTAAAGTCCTCAAAGATGGTTTAGTAGACTTAGCCATTGTCATGCACAACCGCTTTTTAATCACTGGCAAAGAAATGGCCGTAGAAGTCCTATATGATGAACCCATAGAAGTCTTAGTCGGAGTCAATCATCCTCTAGCTGAATATGAGAAAATTCCTTGGTTAGAGTTAATTCGTTATCCTCAAGTAGTATTTAAAGATGGCTATGGGATGCAAAGGCTAATCCAAGAGCAATTTGAACGAATGGAAGCTAAACTGGATGCCGCATTAGAAGTCAATACCTTAGATGCTTTTCGTGGAATAGTGCGTCAGGGAGAACTCATTGCTTTACTTCCCCAGTCAGCATTACTAGAAGCTAAAAATGATCCTACCCTGGCCGTCCGTCCCCTAGATAACAATCATAATTCAGATGATCATTCTAGTTTGACCCGTCGAGTGGTCATGGTAACAACCCAAGATCGTCTCAACATTCCCCCAATTCAGCATTTTTGGCAACTTGTCAAGGATAATATTCCTTGAAAGGGACGGCGAAGCCGGGGGGTAAATTATATGCAACTTTACAAAGAAATGGTATTAAGCAAAAACGCTTTCAAACTCTCATTCCCCCCGTGGACTATCCTGGCGTGGTTAGTTTTTAGTAACTTCTGCGTAAGTCCTAAAAGTAAATAATTTACGTTAATTTACAGAAATTGCGAGAAAATCTAAACTAGCTAGTGTATACAAAAAGTCAGGGTTAACATTGTTAAATATTATTCCTTTTCTACTGCTACTGATCCAAGTACCTGCAACGGCGATTTTACTTTCCCGTTTACTCAAGGGTCCAGGACGTTATCCAGCCCTGAAACCACAACAACCGACACCGGAACTTTTGGGGACTGTGAGTGTGGTTGTACCCACATTAAATGAAGCATTGCGAATTAGTCCCCTGTTGACTGGTTTGAGTCGCCAAAGTTACGAAGTGCGAGAAATTATAGTTGTTGATAGTCGGTCTCAAGATGGTACTCCCGACTTAGTGAAAACCGCAGCAGTAAAAGACCCCCGCTTTCGGGTGATGACAGATGACCCTTTACCGTCCGGTTGGGTTGGTCGTCCTTGGGCGTTACATAATGGTTTTTTATTTACTTCTGAGGGGAGTGAATGGTTTTTGGGAATGGATGCGGATATTCAACCCCATCCTGGTTTGGTGGCAAGTTTGGTCAAAACAGCGATCGCCCAAGGTTATGATTTAGTATCTTTATCACCGCAGTTTATTCTCAAGTATCCGGGGGAATGCTGGTTACAACCGGCTTTGTTGATGACGTTGCTATATAGATTTGATCCTACGGGGATTTATACTGAACAACCGGAACGGGTAATGGCCAATGGCCAGTGTTTTTTATGTCGTCGGTCTGTGTTAAAGGTTGTGAATGGTTACAGCAGCGCGAAAGGTTCTTTTTGTGATGATGTGACCTTAGCCCGGAATATTGCCTCTGAAGGCTTTAAGGTGGGCTTTTTGGATGGGGCGAAGGTGCTAAAGGTGAGAATGTATGAAGGGGCGTTAGAAACTTGGAAAGAATGGGGACGCAGTTTAGATTTAAAAGATGCTTCTTCCCGCGCCCAAGTTTGGGGGGATTTATGGTTATTGTCTGCGGTACAGGGTTTACCTGTGTTGATTTTGTTTAGTTACTTGTTTGTGTCTGTGGTGGATTTTTCATTACCTGCACAAATGTTGTTGGGATTAAACATATTTTTAGTGGTGATTCGTTTTGCTTTATTATTAGCGATCGCTCCCTCTTATGATCGCAAAGATGCCACAGGAGGTTGGTTATTCTGGCTTTCTCCCTTGGCTGACCCTTTGGCAGTCTTACGCATCTTTTTATCCGCATTCCGTACTCCGCGAGAATGGCGCGGCAGAAAATATTAGAAGCGGAAATTACCAATTACCAATTACCAAAATTAAAGTTTATGACATCTACCATTTCCATTAACGATGGTCAGCATCTAGCACTTGAACCCCTAGAAGTCCCCAACCGTCTCTTACTAGGTCCTGGTCCGTCTAACGCCCATCCAACGGTGTTAAAAGCGATGAGTACCCGACCATTAGGGCATTTAGATCCAGCTTTTTTAACTATGATGGATGAGATTCAATCTCTGTTACGCTATGTATGGCAAACGGAAAACCCTCATACTATCGCTGTCAGTGGTACAGGTACAGCAGCCATGGAAGCTACTCTAGCTAATTCCGTAGAACCGGGTGATGTAGTATTAATTGGTATAGCAGGTTATTTCGGTAATCGCTTAGTAGATATGGCAGGCAGATATGGCGCAGATGTGCGAACTATTACTAAACCTTGGGGACAAGTTTTCAATTTAGAGGAAATTAGCGCCGCAGTAGCTACCCATAAACCCGCAATTTTGGCTTTAGTTCATGCGGAAACTTCTACCGGCGCACGTCAACCTTTGGAGGGTGTAGGTGAGTTGTGTCGTCAACATGGAACATTGTTGTTAGTAGATACTGTTACCAGTTTGGGTGGTGTTCCCATCTTTTTGGATGAATGGGGCGTTGATTTGAGTTATAGCTGTAGTCAAAAAGGTTTGGGTTGTTCTCCCGGTGCTTCCCCCTTTACCATGAGTCCAAGGGCAATGGAGAAGTTGCAAAAGCGTCAATCTAAAGTAGCAAACTGGTATTTAGATATGACATTGTTGGGGAAATACTGGGGGAGCGATGCCTTCGGCGAGCCGGGCTATCGCACATATCACCACACTGCACCGATTAACTTATATTATGGTTTACGGGAGGCTCTGCGTTTAGTGGCGGAGGAAGGTTTAGCAAATTGTTGGCAACGTCATCAAAAAAATGTCGAATATCTATGGCAAGGTTTGGAAGATATTGGTTTAAAAATGCACGTTGAGAAGGAGTACCGTTTACCAACTTTAACTACTGTTTGTATTCCTGAAGGTGTCAATGGTAAATCTGTTGCCCGACAGTTATTACTGGAACATAATATTGAGATTGGTGGCGGTTTGGGGGAACTTGCTGGTAAAGTTTGGCGTGTAGGTTTGATGGGTTTTAATAGTCGTCCTGAAAGTGTAGATAAGTTAATAGCTGCACTAGGAACAATGATCTCTAATAATTAGTTCGTTTGTAGCTAGTTTTCATCTACCATAGGTGAAAGTCTTGAAAGTAATTTGGGTTGAGAAAATCAACCCAAAAATTACTATTAAGTAGTCGTGCAAAATAAATTTCATATTCTGCTGTAAACGTGCATAACCACCAAACCCTTTTAGGGACAATTCATGAGTTGTCCCTAGAATAATTTTCACTCCTATGTCTAATAATGATCTTGCGGTAAATTAAAGAGATTACATTTATTAATAAATTTGTCTTTTTAAATACTACATTAATGATTTTTAAGAGATAAACTGTGTTTCTAGGCAAATATATTTTTAATGTTTGTGTAGCTACCGCTTCAAAAATAACTCTCAAAAGTATTTTTTACCATTTTAGGTATTGATAATGACTTACAATTCAGAGGAAATGCAGCAAATTCTCGAAGTAGCTTTTCGACGCAAGCAACAGGGAGAATATACCAGAGAACAAATAATAGAAATAGCATCAGAATTAGGTGTTTCGCCAGAGTCGCTACAAGCTGCGGAAAAAGAATGGTTAACAAAAAATATAGAAGTGAAGCAAGAACAAATCTCCAATAGTCAACAACGGAAAGGATTCCAATCTCACCTATTTATTTTTATTGCTATCAATGCTTTTTTAGTAATCTTAAACCTATTGGTAAGTCCTGGATATTTCTGGGCAATTTACCCCATATTAGGATGGGGATTAGGTTTATTACTGCATGGAATAAAAGTCTATATGAGTAATTAGTATCGTCATATAGAAATCAGGTTTGATTTTTTAAAATATTATATGGTGTGTTAGCCACAGCGTAACGCACCAAAATCTTGCTCAGATTATCTTTATTCTATCTGCGGTTCATTAATTTTGATTCGCTATTCTATAAACAGCAGCTTTCATTGTGCGTTAGTAGCAAAAAATTAAGGGTAGTTTACACAAACCACCCCTAATTCCCCTCATATTTAAGATTTACTACAGCACCCCAGGCTTTATAATTACTCAACTATATTAACTACTTCAGAATTAGCTAATGTTGGTGTGGTGAAAATTTGTGAGTACAAGTTTGCAGGTTGTTGACGGGCTATAACTGGTAAAACTTGACGAGCATGAGCCGCAACTTCCACTGTTTTCACATCATAGGCTTGTGTAATCATCTTAGGATAAAAACCAATACCAATGATAGGAACTATTAAACAAGCAGTGATAAACAATTCACGAGGCTTAATATCAAGAACTACAGCATCTAAATGTAACTCTTCATGTTTGTTGCCGTAGAATACTTGACGCAACATAGAAAGTAAATAGATAGGTGTGAGAATTACACCAACCGCTGAGAGGAAGATGACGACTACTTTAAAGCTAGAGCTATAAACATCGCTCGTAGCAAGACCCAAAAATACCATCAACTCCCCGACAAAGCCACTCATACCAGGTAAAGCCAGAGAAGCCATTGAACCGATAGTAAAGAGAGCAAAAGTTCTAGGCATTACCTTAGCCATGCCACCCATTTTATCCATCATCAAGGTGTGGGTACGTTCGTAAGTGACACCAGAGAGGAAGAATAAACTAGCCGCAATTAAACCATGAGAAACCATCTGTAATACAGCACCGCTAATACCGATTTCTGTATAAGATGCAATCCCAATTAACACAAAACCCATGTGGGCAATTGAAGAGTAAGCTAAACGGCGTTTGAGGTTAGTTTGAGCAAAGGCACAACAAGCACCGTAAACAATATTAACTACACCCAAAATCGCTAAAACTGGAGCAAAAGTAACATGAGCATCGCTCAACATTTCTACGTTAAAGCGAATTAGGGCATAACCACCCATCTTTAACAAGACACCAGCCAAAATCATTGAACCAGGAGCAGACGCTTCACCGTGGGCATCAGGCAACCATGTATGTAAAGGGAAAATGGGTAGTTTGACACCGTAAGCGATGAGGAAACCTGCATACAAAGCTAGTTCTAAGACTTTGGGATATTCTTTCATTCCCAATTCGGTCATGTTGAAAGTGAAGTTATCACCATAGAACGCCATTGCAAAACCAGCTACGAGAATAAAAATAGATGCTGCTGCTGTATAGATAATAAATTTGGTAGCTGCATAGCGGCGGTTTGCTCCACCCCAGATGGAAATTAATAAGTAAACCGGTACTAACTCAATTTCCCACATCAGGAAGAACATTAACAAGTCCTGGGCGAGGAATACGCCTAATTGGGCGCTATACATCACCAACATCAACGCATAAAATAAACGCGGCTTATTGGTTACTTTCCAAGCCGCGAATACTGCCAGAGTGTTGATTAAACCTGTTAAAAGTACCAGAGGCATTGATAAACCATCAATCCCTAGAGACCAGTTAAAGCTCAGTTGGGGTATCCAACTATAGCTTTCTGTCATTTGCAAGGCGGAATTTTGGAAGTCGTAACCTTGCCAAAGGGCAAAAATAATTAATGCAAAGTCTAAAAATGCGACTCCCAAACCATACCACCGAACGGTTTTTCCCTCTTTATCAGGGATAAGAGGAATTGCTAGGGCCGCCACTAGGGGCAGAAAAATGATGGCTGATAACCAAGGAAATTCTATGGCATTCATCACTGCTGACAATATGTTTTTGGTTTTGCTTTTGTTTATATTATATTAAGGAATCGTTACGTTTGTAAACAATTTCTTATGAAGATTTTGGATTTGAGACATTTTTAGTAATAAATACTTACTAAAATATGCAACGAATCTATTCTAATGTAAATTTTTGCAACGTCAACAAAAAAACAGCGGTTTTATTCGCTGTCTTTAGTTATAATTTATCGGATTTAAGGATAAAATTAATTTTTAATCAAGTTATTTACGATTCTTAAACAATACGGTTGACAATTGTCCACACTTCACAGTCTGAACGCACGTAAGGGACAGAAATGGTCTTAAAGCCTGTGATGAAAGGTTTGTAGTAAACTTGCCAGTACATGGGACTAAGTTCATCGGCACAGGTTTTGAGAAGTTTAATTTCTTTGGCGAGTTCCCCAGCTAGTTCGTTAACTCGTTCGGCGTGAATTTGAGCAATTTTTCTGGCTTCTTCTAGCTGTTCTTGCTGTTGGGATATGCGAATCGACATAGGTAGATACCTATTTAGATGGGCTTTCCTCTGTTGTATTTGCTTTTCTAGGAAGCATAAGGCATCATCTATGCCTTTAAGTTCAGCCGATAATTGCACGTTTTCTCTGGCTTGACGACGATAGGCTTCAACTATGGCTAGGGTTGAATCATTTCCGCTAGACTCTGCATGATGATTAGTCAGTGCAGCGCGTTCTTGTTGGAGTTCTTGAATTTGAGATTGCAGTGCTGCTATTTCTGACTGAATTTTTTCCATATTATATGATGATTGGGGGTAAGTGAAAAAGCTGTTACTTCTTCTTAGCGATAGCGAAGTGCTGCTGCAAGCAGATCGCATATAAAATATTTACTTTCAGTGCTTAAACATCATTAGCTTGAAGGAAATACAGATTTACTTAGCGTGTTCAAAGACATCTTTTCTGTAAGTGATAGCTAGTTTACCATCAGGACGAACCACGCGCCAAAGTTATCGAAAGGAATACTAGCAACCTATTGTAATTTCAGCAATCATTCTTATTTGTCACAGATTCAAGAGGCAATAACAATAAAAATAAGGTCTCACATTGAGTTAGGATTGAAGAGTCACCTCCAATATGAAAAATTAGAATGGATAACAAGCAACTATTTATAGACGGATATTTAGATAGAATCTCTAACCAATTTAACGTCACTAAAGATACAGCCTTTGAAATTTTCTCAATGGCTGCGATTACAGAGAGACCATTTCAAGAAGTATATGATGACATTCAAATAAGGCAAAAACCAGGTCTTCAAGGTAAAGATGGTGGTCTAGATGGCGCTGTGTTTGTAGAACAAGGTGGCTACTATACACTAATGGTATTTCAATGTAAAAATACTCGCAATTTAAAAACTAACCAACTTGATAAATTTCGTCACGATGTAGACGATTCTTTTATCTATAGAATAACTAAGCCAAATTCAGAATTACTTCAACCTAAAATAAATGAATATCAGCAGCTATCCAGAGATGGTTTTATTATCGAAATTAAGTATTATTTTATCTATAATGGTTCTAACAATGATCCTGATTATGCGGCAAATCATCAAAACTATCTGGCCTACCACAGACCAGATGAATTTGAAATTTGGGATGCAGAAGCAATTTACGAAAAAATCAGTCAGCTAATTAAAGCACAAGCTAAGCGCAAAGATATTAAGTTTATTTTTAATCCTCAAATATCAAACATCATAACTTCTGATAGGCAAGGACAAGGCTTATATACATACTCGGTTGGTAACGTCAGAGCCGCAAACTTTCGGATTGAAGGTGATGAACTTTGTCGTTTAGTTGAGCAAGAATTATCTACTAATAATACTTATGAGTTTCTATTCTCAGAGAATATTCGTTCTTTTTTAGGTTTCAAAGTTAGACCAAATCAAAGAATGAAAGAAACATTAACTGATCCAGATTCAGCGATATATTTTCCTCTGCTTAACAATGGGGTGACAATCATTTGTGAAAGAATGGAAATTCCATCTACTTTACAAAGTGGAAAATATATCTTACCTACTTATAATCCTATAATTGTCAATGGTTTACAAACAACTCGCGTTATCTACGAAGTCTTTAAGGAAGGTCAACGTAAAGGAATTAATAGACTGCAACAAGTTTTTGTAAACGTGCGTTTATACGAAACTAGTAATACTGAAATTGTCGAAAAAATTACGGATGCTACTAATACTCAAACTCCTATCTCTTACAAAGATAAAGTAAGTAATAAGGACTTCAATTTATATGTAAAAGAAATATTTGCTAATCAGGGAATTGCTTATATTACAAAACGTGGTGAAGTTTTCTCCAACAATCTTAGTAGGCAGTTAAATTGTACAATTGAGAGCGATACGCTTTTGCGATTTTGGTATGCAACTTTTTATGAGCAGCCAGAAACAGCTAAGAATAGTGTATATGAATTTATGGAAGCTATTTTTGATGCTACTAATAATAACTATCCATTACATCGCCTGTTTAATGGTGAAAAAGATTCCCCCATATACCAACAATTAATCTATGCTTACAAAATTTATCGCTATGTTCAAAGTAAAAAAGAAGCTCAACAAACAACAAGAGAATATATTAGTCATGCTACTGAGTTACTATCCTATGGTATTTACAAGTATTTAGAAAATGATTTGACAATTATCAATAATTCAGACAAATTAGAGGAAGCATATCAATTTACTCTCAATGTTGTAGACGAGATTATACAAGAGCAGATAGAGTTGTATAAGCAGCAAGAAAAATCATTTTCCTACAGTGGTTATTTTCGGAAGGCAAGGTGCAGAGTTGAATACAACCTGAAAGTTGGTATTGTTGATGATGACTCGATTATAAACAAATTACTCAAATGATATCAATTAGGTAAATAATTAATATCGAGAACTTCTTCAAGAGAATAAGGACATTCTGCGGGAAAATTTACAGTAAAACCTGTTTTTTCTTGAACATAGCCTAAAGCGTCCTCATAAATAGTTGTAAAAATAGAATTCAAATAATTATACAAATTAGATGTTAATCTATCTTTTAACTGTACTCGAAAACTTCTAATTTCTGAACGCCAATGATTTTTATTTCTGTCATATTCTTGCGTCCAAAACTGCAATAATAAAAGATGTCTAATTACTTGTTCTAGTAAGCTTTTAACTTGATGTTTATCTCTTTTTGCCAATGATTCCAACTCCTCAATTAAATTTTCTAAATCTAACTCATCAAAACGACTTTGTTTTAATAATTTAATAGTTTCTAATAACCATAAATGATCATCTGTTTCATAGAGTTGCTGCAAATTAGTAATAACTGTCATAACTTCACCTTTTGTTATTTAAAAATTACACATACAATCAATATATATTGTAAGGTGCATCAGACTTGATAATTTAATGTTAATCAACAAAATGAAATGTTTAAAGTAGGGAACACTTCTGTTCCGTGTTCCCTTTCCACTGACTTAAGTAACGCTACGTTATCACGGATACGTTCTCAACTCAAATAGGATTGCTATAGGTGTTTGGTGTTGCTGCATTTCTAATTACCCATTACAAAATAACCGCCCCTTGCGTATCCAGAGGGAGTGATCGCACAATAGAGTTAATTCTCTTTGCCATCCAAGCATTTGTCATGGCTGTTTCTACAGATTTGGCTTTGGTTATATCTACTAAAGCTAAAAGTGTGGGTCCTGCACCACTAATTACCATCCCATAGGCACCAGCATTAATAGCAGCCTCATTCACACTCTCATAACCAGGAATCAAAGTTTGGCGATAAGGTTGATGTAACTTGTCTTGTAAAGCGGCTTTTAACCATTCTTCTCGATTTGTGGCTAAACCTCGCAATAATAAACCTAAATGGGAAATATTAAAAATGGCATCCCCACGACTAATTTCTGTGGGTAAAACTCGTCTGGCTTCGGCGGTGGATAATTCAAAGTTAGGAATTGCTATCACTGGAACTATATCCCGATGCCAGGGAATATCACAAATTTCCCAGCCTGTACTGCTGGTGGCCGCTAGACGACATCCACCTAATAACGCTGGTACTACATTATCAGGATGTCCTTCCATGGCGATCGCTAATTCCATTACCTCTAACTCAGACAATGGTGAACCCGCCAAATAATTAGCCCCAACCAACCCGCCGACAATAGCAGTGGCCGAACTTCCTAAACCTCGCGCTAAAGGTACACCCAGCTTAATCTCTATTTTTATCCCTGGTGGTGTTTTTTTTATATGTTGGTATAACTTGACAAAGGCTTGATATAAAAGATTAGTTTCATCGGTTTGTACTTTTACTGCTTCTATGCCAGAGGCTTGAATAATTAATCCACCAGCATCAAGTGTAGTAAAGTTAAATTCGTTATACAGCTTTAAAGCTGCACCAATGCAATCAAAACCAGGACCCAAATTTGCAGTTGTCCCGGGAACTTTAACAGTAATGTTAGAAACTACAGACATTTAAGTTAATTCAAAATTACAATTCAAAATTATCAGGTGACAGGTGACAGTTAAGAGGGAATAGGGGAAGAATTTCTAGCGGTAATTAGGAATGTACTTTTGTTTTACTATCTTCGAGAATTGTACCTAACAAACACACCCGATCTAAATTCGCACCATTTAACTTCACAGCATCTAATTCCGCACAAAGTAAATTAGCTGCTGTTAAATTTGCTCCAGCCAAATTTGCCCCCCGTAAATCAGCCTCTTCTAAATCCGCTTCATTGAGTAAAGCACCTTGTAAATCTGCACCACTTAAATCTGCACCTTTAAGATTAGCCCCTGTTAGATTAGCACCGCGTAAATCTGCACCTCGCAAATCAACTCCTTGCAAATTTACACTCATTAAATTAGCACCACTTAAAAAAGCACCAGCTAAGGAAGCATCATTCAGGATTGCTCCCATCAAGTTACTACCCCGTAGGTTACAGCCCCGCAAATCTGCACTTGTCAAGTCAGCTTGCATTAAGTTTGCACCCATTAAATTTGCCCGCAAATCACTTTGTTGCAGGGTTGCCCCCATTAAATTTGCCCCTTCTAAATGGCTACCTTCCAATTTAGAACCAGTAAAGTTAGTTCCGACTAAGGTAGCTCCTATTAAATTGATTCTCCTTAAATCTACGAAAGAAAGATCCTCGTCTTCTAAATTTGCACCAGCAAGTTGCTTGTTTTTTCCTAATCTAATAGCTTCTATGTTCATTGGGGGTAAGTTGAAATCTGCTCGCTAATTTTGCTCTGACTATCCCATCGGGAATCTAGTAACCATAAACCACTGCTAACTTTAGTTGTCATTAAGGGTAAATCTAGTCCTTGTTGTAAACCCATGACCAATAAAGTTAAGGTATCTATAAGTTTAGGATCAAACCGTGTAGATTGTTGTTTACGACATTGATCTAATGCTTGAGAAAATATTTCTGCTCCCTCTTTATTCGAGTATTTATACTGATTGACTTGTAACTGAAATTCTGATAATAACGACAAAATCCGTGATTCTAAAGGAATATCATCACCCACTAAACCTGCCGGTTCACCTGTACCATTCCACCATTCAGTTTGGTGAGTAATAATTTGGGCAACTGCTCTAAGTTGGGGCATGATGCGGAGTGCTTGCGCTCCTGGGACTAAAGGACAAGCCAGGGGGCAACTAGGAGCTTCGTCTTGATAAGTTGTTGTGACGTGAGTGGGAGTGATCAGGCCTTCAGCTTTCTGTAATGGATCTATGCGATGTAATAAGGCGGCTAGGCGCAATCTTTTGATTTGCCATGCTGGTAAATCTAACAACTGCCCCATTGTTTCGACGATAGATGCTACTTCGGTAGCGGCCATGGGATTATTGATATCTGATAAATCAATTAATTGCGCCATCCGTAAAAATGCTTGGATTTCGTTAGATAATAAGTTACGATCCAGGAATTTTTGATGGGCTGTGGACGGGGTAAATTGGTGATCCAGTCCTGTTTTCAGATAATCAATGACGCGACCGACGACGGTAGCCACATCCGTAGAGGAGGATAGAGTTGTGTGAATTGCCTGTTGGTGTTGACTGAGTTTGTCTGCTAGTTGAGGATCATAATTTTTAATATGGGCGATCGCTAACGCTGCTGTTTCCCGCACTAACTCCGGTTCAAATGTCCATAAACCATAGAATTTCCGATCCAAATCGCCAGTTGGCAACCCACCAACCCCATAATCGGCTTCAGATAATTCTTGACAAATTACCATTGCTGTGTAATCTGGAGCTAAAATAATCAAATGCCATTCTTGGGCAACAGGATCATCCGTAGCTAACCCCACTAAATCCACATTAGCTAATTGACCAGTGGGATGTTCTGTAAAACCAGCATCAGCCGCCGCCATAATCACTATTTCCCGGCTGCGTTGGGCAATATCTGCATATCTATTAGCCTCTTGCAGATACCATTTACCCTGTTGAAAGGCGGTAATTACAAATGGATTATTATTGTTAGTCAAAATATGGTCTTCTAGGGCATGGCAAAGAGCAACCAAGGTGTTTTTATAGTACACACCAAAACGAATTGGTCTGATACTATGTCGGTGAGATGCTTCTAACTGTTGAAGAATTGAGCCTTGTAACATGGAATTAGGAGTTGGGGATGGGGTAGGGGTAATTCATGAATTACCCTGACAATGCAAATATATATGTCTTCTAGGATACGCCTGCTAACTGTTGTGCTGGTTTTTCTATAGGTGCAGAAAGTGCATCTTCCAAATCAGCGCAACCTAATTTGGTTTCTAGAATATTCATCACTTCCCGTCCGAAGTCGTTGGGATTTTGTCGCCAAGCTTGTAAGCAGACTTCACCGAAGAAAGAACCCAGAGGTTGGGGATTCCAGAGGAGTTTTTTGGCTGTCCAAGGCATTAAACTCATGGGATCATAACCCGGTTTGAGAATACCCTCTTGAAAAGCATATTCTTCTAAATGGGTATGGGGTTGGAGTCCAATAAAGAAAATAGCAGGTTCAACTTTATCAGCCCCAAAAATTCGTTCTAGTTCCCGATGATAGGCGATGGTTTGGCGAATAGTTTCGGGACGTTCATCAATTACATTAAAGGAGTAGTTGACAGAAACTACGTCATTGAAACCGGCTGCTTTTAAATCACGACAATTTTGTAAAACGTTTCGTAGGTTATAGCCCATTCGCATTTTACGAACAAGTTCTTGAGAACCGCTAGTGATTCCGATTTCAAAATAATTCATCCCTGTTTTTACCATCAACTCACACAATTGGGGTGTTAAGTTGTCGGCTCTAATGTATGCCGCCCAATGGATATCCGTCATCCCCGAATCAACAATTTTCTGGAGAAGTTCCACCGCATCATCAATGAATTTGCGGGCGGGGATAAATTGAGCATCGGTAAACCAGAAGTTGCGAATACCCCGATTGTATAATTCTCGCATTTCGGCGACAACTTCGTCACTAGGATTAATTCGTACTTGTTTACCTTCAACAACGGTATAAACGCAGTAGCAGCAATTATGGGGGCAACCACGTTTGGTTTGCACGCCAATGTAAAAATCTTGTTCTTGCAGGTAATAATTAAATTCCGGCCAAATGGTTTCGATGTAGTCGTAGTTGCAAGCTGTTTTTTCTAGGGGTGTGGGTTGTTCGTGAATTAGTCTAGGACGTGGCTGATTTTCTCCAGCTACATAACAGCGTTCATCTCGAAAATCTTCTCCATTCAACAGTTTTGTGAGGAGGGTTTCTCCTTCACCTACAGAAATAATTGTGCCTGAAGGTAAACTTTTACCCAACTGTTCATAAAATACGCTAACTGCACCACCACCGAGAACTACACGGGCTTGAGATTGATATTTTTGGGCGCGTTCTAAACCCCGTTTAACTAATCCCAGGTTACGCCATAGTTCTACATAATAAGCAATAAAAATTCTCAAGCCCCCCAAAGCACCACGCAATTTGATGAGTGGGTTTTTGGCATAGTAAAATTCAAAGGCGTTTTGTAAAGGGTTGCCGCCTCGTCCGCCTACAGGTGCATAAATTTGAATATCTCGCCAAGAGAAGACAAGTAATGTTGGCTTAAACTCATCAATACATCTGTCTAGGGCGGAAGCATAATCTAAGGGAGGAACTGTACCTAAATCAAAAATCCGCTGTTGTATGGTGGGAAAAAGTTTATGGACGTGATCGGAAAGATAAACAACCCCAATGGGAAAGATAGGGTTACAAGGAAGACGAACATAGAGAATTTTGGTTTCGCTCATAGTTGGTGTAGCTGTATCTTGGGGTTGTGGTGGCAAAGACTAGAAGTTGGTATAGTTGTTGCTGATTTCAACTACTTTATTCTTGACATTTCACTCTTTTTGTGATATGTAAAAAAATTTGCTGTGAACAACTACACTGAATAAAGTCTGCTTGTTATATATAGATGAGGTTTTATGAAGAAAATTTTCATATACATTTACCATAACACCGAGTTTATGAATTCAGTGATGATATTCCTTTGTAATTCTGGAGCTAGATGCAAAACATAATTAGACTCAACTAGGCATAATCCAGATTGGGGATCAAAGGCTAAAATTCTTGGTGACAAAGAATTTACGAAGATTTTACCGGAAATGAAAAGCTAAATCGTGATTGATGATGGATTTTGTTAAATAAATACAAAGTTATTTACAAAATTTTTAGGATATAAATATATCTTTAGATATAAATAAGGCAGAAAATTGCAGTTGGTAGTCGGAGTTACAGCAAATGGGGATCATCCAATGTTAGCTTTACTTATGTAATGTAAGATGGTGGCACAAATAGCTCACCAGCAGTTATGGCTCAGATATTAGATCCTCTACCACCAGAGCATTCAGAGAAAATTCTCTGCTGCTACGTCAATGCTACGAGCAAGATCCAGGTAGCTCGTATCACCAATATTCCCAACTGGTACTTTGAACGGGTTGTTTTTCCTGGACAAAGATTAGTGTTTGAAGTTCCCCAAGAAGCACAAATGGAAATTCATACTGGGATGATGGCCAGCGCGATTATATCGGATACTATTCCCTGCGATCGCCTAATCATCCATGAACCTAGCACTGATGAGACACAAGATCACTCATCTTCAGCGATAAATTCTAGTCATAGTCATACAATGGGGTCAGAAATTAATACAAAAGTAGATACGACAAAACCTTTACAATCTGTTGAATTGGCATCTATTGATTAAAAAAACAATGTTAGTTAATGCTAAGGTTGCTGAGTTCAGCAGCCTTTTTTCTTGTGTTATTTTACTCAGGTACTTAATAACCAAAACAAAACCCCCTCATAATTAAATGAGGGGGTCTGTTAAATATAAAACCTGGCATCGAGCTATTTTGACGTAGGGCTACCCCTAAACTATCGTCGCCGCAGCAGCGTTTCACCTCTGAGTTCGGGAAGGGATCAGTGTGGTTCCACCGCGCCATAGA
>OGVQ01000110.1_pt1 | contig 17858 bp, 16 predicted proteins | sample 1575801 | NCBI WGS metagenome assembly OGVQ01 (sample SAMN07581550, study PRJEB24739) | freshwater metagenome | place: Singapore | collected 2015-04 | reverse complement strand
ACACTTTTACCTATAGTTTAGTCTCAGGTACAGGTAGCACAGACAATGCTTTATTTACTATTAGCAATAACCAACTCAGAGCTAATAGTAGTTTTAACTTTGAAACCAAAAATAGCTATAGTATTCGAGTCAGAACAACAGATCAAGGTGGGTTAACTTTTGAGAAACAATTAACGATTGGTGTCACTAATGTTAATGAATCTGCTACTAATCTCATCCTCTCTAATACCAACATTGCAGAAAATCAAGCTATTGGTACTGTAATTGGTAATTTTACCAGCACAGATCCCGATGCAAATAACACTTTTACCTATAGTTTAGTCTCAGGTACAGGTAGCACAGACAATGCTTTATTTACTATTAGCAATAACCAACTCAGAGCTAATAGTAGTTTTAACTTTGAAACCAAAAATAGCTATAGTATTCGCGTCAGAACAACAGATCAAGGTGAGTTAACTTTTGAGAAACAATTAACGATTGGTGTCACTAATGTTAATGAATCTGCTACTAATCTCATCCTCTCTAATACCAACATTGCAGAAAATCAAGCTATTGGTACAGTAATCGGTAATTTTACCAGCACAGATCCAGATGCAAATAACACTTTTACCTATAGTTTAGTCTCAGGTACTGGTGCTACTGATAATGCTTTATTTACTATTAGCAATAATCAACTCAAAGCTAATAGTAGTTTTAACTTTGAAACCAAAAATAGCTATAGTATTCGAGTCAGAACAACAGATCAAGGTGGTTTAACTTTTGAGAAACAATTAACCATCGGTGTTACTAATGTAGATAACATTATCACAGGTAATGCTAATAATGAAAACTTTACTACCACAACAGAAAAAGATATCATAGATGCTCAAGGCGGAAATGATACTATTACCAGCGTCTTTGGCAACCTACAACAAAATGATATGATCAATGGAGGCGCAGGTTTTGATACTCTGAATATTACAGGAGGAAATGCCACAAATTCAATCTCGATTAATCTTAACAATACCACTAATCAAGTGAATATTACCGGCACAAAAATTACTAACTTTGAACAGTTTGATTTAAGCAACTTTGCAGGTCAAAGTAACTTCTTAGGTGACAGTGCAAATAATATATTTAATGGTGGCAATGGTAATGATATTATCAATGGAGGAGATGGTAATGATACCTTAATTAGTAGAGCAGGAAATGATCTTCTCACTGGCGGAAAAGGCCAAGATATCTTAACTGCTGGTTTAGGAACTGACCGTTTTGATTATCGCAATTTAAGCGATTCTTTATTAAGCGGATTTGATGTAATCACAGACTTCAACGCCACCACTGGTAATGATTTGTTCCGTGTCTCCACAACACGAGCCGGATTTGTGAATGTTGGAGCAGTAAACTCTCTCAATGCAGCAGACATAGGCGCGAAATTAACAGGTACAGTATTTACCTCAAATTTCGCTGCTCAATTCAGCTTTGGACAAAGAACCTTTGTCGCAATTAATGATACAACAGCAGGGTTTAATGCTGCCACTGATGCCATCATTGAAGTTACAGGATTAACAGGAACATTGAATGTTAATCATTTTGTGATTACTTAACTTTCCGTCCCCTCTACCTCCTTCTTTTCTGCTTTCAAACGTGCCAAACTATCAATAGCATCACCTAAAGCCGTAGTTAGACTTTTGCGAGTTCGAGCGTGATTTTCTTGTTCAAGTTTTAACGCTTGCAATAGGCAATCACGCTCCTGAATAACTTGTAACAATTGATTTTGTAACTCTTCTATAGAACTAAATTGAGCAATTTGTTGCCAGATAGCGATAGTATTGTCAGCATCGGCTTCAGAATTGATACCTGAAAACTTTTGGAATTCAGCTTTTACAACTAATATAGCTTCCTGGTGCATTTTTGCATCTGCACGTCTTTGTTCTGCCTCGGTATTATAAAGCTGTCGCCATTTTTGCGAACTTTCCCAAGCTTCATCTCGTTCAAGCTGAAATTGCTTCATCTGTTGTGTCAGAGACTGAATTTCAGTTAACCACTTTTGGGTTAAATGGGTAGATTTATCAATATTTTCAGTCATTATTGTAGTTAGGAGTAGTTAATAGTTAGTAAATAGCTTTGTTTCCTAGTTAAAAATCTTACAGTTTTTATTCTGCTCACAAATAAGCATACAGGTACAATCACTATACTGAGTATACTTTTACAAAGATTTGCAATCAAAATTTGCTCATTAGCCTTAGTAAAATACTAATTGCTAGTTTATAAGTATAAAATCTAGCATAATAACTACTCTTTAAGCTCAAGATTAAAATGAAAGGCCTTATGGGCAAGCAAAACTCATATCTCTTGCCTTAACCATCGGCACTATCTTATTATTAATTTTGGCTTCTTTTGTAGTATTTATCAGTGATTTACTCTTGGGATTTGTCCTCAAAAGCAATACTCATTACTCTTGTCTTGCTATAAGGACAGTTTTTAACACCAACCTACTTATTCAAAATGCCTAATTCTCCTGAACAGTTTTCTATTACACCTGATGGTTATGCACCTCGATTAAAGCGTCTACGTCAACTGAGTAGACTATTAGATAATATAGTTAATATTCCCGGCACAAAAGTGGGAATTGGGTTAGATCCCATCATTGGATTATTACCTTTATGTGGTGATGTTTTAGGACTCTTACTTTCGTCTTATATTATCATTGAAGCGGCACAATTAGGCGTATCTACAGCCACATTAGGAAGGATGGTAGTAAATGTGATTATTGATTCCTTAGTTGGTGCTATTCCCTTGTTAGGAGATTTATTTGATTTTGCCTGGAAAGCTAATAATTATAATATTATTTTATTAGAAGAAGCTTTAAAATCTCCCCAGGAAAACAAAAAAGCAGATAAATCCTTTATAGTGGTTTTTAGCATAGGTTTATTTTTTCTTGCCATTGTCTTAATAGCCATACCTATGATACTACTAAGAATATTATGCTACTTGTTCACTGGTAGTTAAATTATTGATATATAAAATAGCATTTACTAGTTAGATAAAAATATATAAATCATCTAACAAGTTTCAAATCTGTTCCCTATTCCCTCCTATATTATGAAAGATTGGTGGCAAGATAAATTTCCCCAAGGACGGCAAAATCTAGTTATTACTGATTCCCAAGGCTATCCTATTCAAATAGCCTATGGTGAAAAAGGTGCAGGTAAACCGCTTATTTTATTACATGGTTTAGGCAGTTGGAGTTATAATTGGCGGCATAGTATTGAACCATTATCTCAATATTTTCGAGTAATTTGTTGTGATTTTAAATGTTTTGGTTTTTCAGAAAAGCCTGTATCTCGTCGAGAAGAAACAGGACATCAAATTATTGAATTAAAACGCATTATTCAAAGTTTATGTAATGAACCACCTATCATTGTGGCAGAATCTATAGGTGCATTAATTTCTTTAGGATTAGCTGGTATAGATCCTCATTTAATCGGACGGTTAGTAGTAATTAATGCCCCTATTTTTACGGAAACCTTACCTCACTGGGCGATGGGTTTACTGGCACAAACACCAATAGAAATTATTCATGCAATTGATAATTTACGTCTTGCATATTGGTTTGCACCTTTAGTAAGAGAAGTGATGGGAACGGAAAGACGTAAGGTATTATATAATCCTTCATTATTAACAGAAGAAGATATTTATTGGATTACTTACCCATTCATTGAAATTCCTGGAACTTTAGTAAAAGTGGCGGAAGAATTACAAATTGCCGCTAAAGAAATTGAAAATTTGCGAATAAATCAGCCCAGTATGCTGAAAAACATTCAAAATAATCTCAAAAATATTGAATGTCCAACTTTGGTATTATGGGGTGATCAGGATAGTTGGTTTCCTCTAAGTCATGGGGAAAAATTACATCAATATCTTCCTAATTCTCGATTACAAATTTTAAAGAATTGTTATCATGATGCGTCCACAGGTTCTGCTGATGTGGTGAATGCTGCCATTTTGGAATTTTTAAAAGATACTAACTTTTGTTAAATAAATCCGATAGATAAAAAGAGAGTGGGAGTAGGCATACCAAAAGCCTGAAATCTCCCACTCTACATTTGCTGCTGTAGCGGCTAGGAATATATATAAATACTGCCAGTTATTTTAGGGGGGTTGACTTAAAAAAGACAGTATTTATATGCAGGTAATATTCCAATTGCAGCAAATGTGAAATCTGATCATTATTTAGTAGTCATTTAATTGTTGATACATTGCTTTGTTTATGCTGGATAAATATTGGCATAAACTTAAATAGCTCAAAGAAAATAGTATGTAGTAACACCTGATAACCACACCCTTGAAGTCGTTTATCTTGCATTAATGTAACTGAAGTAATTAAAACTTGGTTGCCAAGTTGGCATTTTCTTCAAAGTCTCATCTGTACAAGTTTTTAGAAAAACCGTGAATCTCGCTGTTGAGAACTATGTTGAGATATATTCAGTAAGTCTGTGAAAAATTCTCTATGAGTATTCAGGGGATAGATTTTCTCTGGTGGCAAAATGATCAACAAATTTTCTCGATTAGATGGAGGAGATGGGAAATTTGGAGGTTGATGGGGTTTTTGGGAGTTAAATTTTTGACTATAGCGATGGCGTTGACTATCTCTTTGTATGTATTTAGAGTTTTGCAGTAAATAGAAAATCACAAAAGAACCTGAAGCACAGCAAAAAATCACAGCCAGTATTAACCATACTGGTATAGGATTGCTGGTATCCGCAAATGTGGAAACAGTTGATTGTACAGGTATGAATGGAGTTTCTGCTTGTGGCTGCGGCACATAGTCAGTATAACTAAGTTGATAATAGGCGAAAATAGTAACTCCAATAGGAATCAGGAATAAACTTGAAAACCAGATACCAGGATACTTTTGTAAGAAATTTACTAGGGTTTTTCTATTATCTGTATTTTTTTTTAACTCTTGTTCATTATCCATCACATTCATCACATCAATGATAATTCTGATCAGAGGAGAAACCTTTGTACCCAGATCCCCGACTTCTTTAATTGATTGTATTCAGAAACGATCAATCTATCTTAGAAGTCGGGGATCTTATCCGGTGAAACCAAAATTCTCCCCATTTTCCTAATCCCCAATTCCCTTAACTAACTGGTGAATGTCTTTCGATTGCTAGTTGAATTAACTGATCTACCAATTGGACAAAGGTTATACCAGAATTAGCCCAGAGTTGGGGATACATACTGGTAGAAGTAAATCCGGGTAAAGTGTTAATTTCGTTAATGAAAATTTCTCCCGTTGCTTCCACATAGAAAAAGTCTACCCTGGATAAACCAGCCGCATCAACAGCCGCAAAAGCTTGTAAAGACATTTCTTGAATTTGTTGTGCTACCACATCTGGTAAGTTGGCAGGAATAAATAAATCAGCTTTACCTGGAGTATATTTAGTTTCATAATCGTAAAAATCACTATTAAAAGTAATTTCACCAATGACGGAAGCTTTGGGATGATCGTTACCTAAAACCGCACATTCAACTTCTCTGGCCACAACTCCGGCTTCTACAATAATCCGTCTATCATAAGTTGCCGCATTGTCTAAAGCTGTTTCTAATTCCTGACGCGATCGCACTTTTGCAATTCCTACCGATGAACCAAGATTAGCAGGTTTGACAAAACAGGGATAGCCCAATGTGGCTTCAATGTCATCACACAGTTTGGGAAATACACAAGGATTTGACCAAACTTCCGCCCTCGTCACAGCTTTATATTTTACTTGAGGTAGTCCCGCTTGGGCAAAAGCCATTTTCATGGCAATTTTATCCATTCCTATTGCTGAACCCAACACCCCAGAACCAACAAAGGGAACTTGTGTTAAAGTCAGTAAACCTTGAATTGTCCCATCTTCCCCATTAGGCCCGTGCAGAACGGGAAACCAAAGATCAACTTCTTCAGTTTCCGGTGGAAATTGCCATAAATTAGGCGTTGTGGTTAGGGGTTCTTGGGGAACACCAGATGTTAAAACTTGTTGTGCGACTTCTCCTGCTTGCCAAACACCATCCTTTTGAATGTAGAAAGGTAAAACTGCGTATTTATTAGCATTTTCCTCTAAACTTAAAGCTTGAGCGATCGCTCGTGCCGAAATTATAGAAACCTCATGTTCTCCAGAACGCCCACCAAACAGTAAACCCACCCTTAACTTACTCATATTCTTCTCTATCTCCACAAATCCGCAATTTCCATTATCACCAAAGAAACGGAACAGAGAACAGGTCTATTACCTTTCACAAAAAATCCAACGGGAAAGTGAATATATTTGTGTTACCCTAGTATAGTTGTCTAAATTCCGCACATCTGGGAATTCGGGTGTTTCTTAAATTGAGAAATGCACCTAGATGGAGGTTTAACCCGAATAGGAGTAACAAAATATGCCAGTAGTTTCCTTGGCTCAAATGATGGAGTCAGGAGTTCACTTCGGTCATCAAACCCGACGTTGGAACCCCAAAATGTCTCCTTATATTTACACCTCTCGAAATGGTGTACATATTATTGATTTGGTACAAACAGCCCAGTTAATGGATAACGCATATAACTATATGCGAACTCAATCCGAGCAAGGTAAAAAATTCCTGTTTGTTGGCACTAAGCGCCAAGCAGCCGGAATTATTGCCCAAGAAGCCCTCCGTTGTGGTTCTCACTACATTAACCAACGTTGGTTGGGTGGAATGCTCACCAACTGGGCAACAATTAAAACCAGAGCAGACCGTCTCAAAGATTTAGAACGGAGAGAAGAAACCGGCGCACTGGATTTATTGCCAAAGAAAGAAGCTTCCATGCTCCGTCGGGAAATGGCAAAGCTGCAAAAATACTTGGGCGGCATTAAAAATATGCGGAAAGTTCCTGATATTGTGGTCATTGTTGACCAGAAACGGGAATATAACGCAGTTCAAGAATGCGAAAAATTGGGTATTCCCATTGTGTCTATGTTAGATACAAACTGTGACCCAGATGTTGTGGATATTCCCATCCCCGCTAACGATGACGCAATTAGATCTATTAAGTTGATTGTTGGTAAGTTAGCAGATGCTATCTACGAAGGCCGTCACGGTCAACTAGAAGTGGAAGAAGATTACGAAGAGTATTCTGACGAAGAGTACGAATATGATGAAACTGAGTTCAGCGAATCATCAGACGACGAAGAATAAGCGACTTCCAAACAATTAATTCTCTTTGAGGGTGTGTTTTGTCGGTATCTTAAGTGCCACTATCAGTCTTGACACACCCTCCATCAGGATTTCAAGATGAAAAAATGATCAGGATTAATCTTAAAATCGTGATTAATTAATAGTTAGTTGTATCTGTCAAGTTAGGAATTGAGGCAACATGGCGGAAATATCTGCAAAACTCGTCCAAGAGCTACGCCAAAAAACCGGTGCTGGCATGATGGACTGCAAAAAAGCACTGAAAGAAAATGATGGCGATATCGAAGCATCCGTAACTTGGTTACGGCAGAAGGGTATTGCCAAAGCTGACAAAGGAAGTAGTCGCATTGCCGCAGAAGGTTTAGTAGAAACCTACATTCAACCGGATGGACAAGTAGGTGTACTCATAGAGGTTAACTGTCAAACTGACTTTGTTGCTCGTAATGAAGCTTTCAAAGCCTTAGTTAAGAACCTGGCACAACAAGCTGCAACTGTTGATAGCGTTGAGTCTTTATTAACTCAACCCTATATTGGAAATTCCAGCGTCACCGTTGATGAATTCATCAAAGAAACCATTGCTACTCTTGGTGAAAATATTCAAGTGCGGCGCTTTGTTAATTTCTCTATTAGTGGCACACCAGGAATAGCAGACAGCTACATTCACACTGGTGGTCGCGTTGGTGTATTAGTGGAATTGAACGCTCAAACTGCTTCAGCCGTTGCTAATGAAGAGTTCCAAGACTTGGCGAGAAATGCCGCAATGCAAATTGCCGCTTGTCCTAATGTTGAGTACGTTAGCGTAGATCAAATCCCTGCCGAAATTGTCTCCAAAGAAAAAGACATCGAAATGGGTAAGGACGACTTGGGCAATAAACCAGAAAACATCAAAGAAAAGATTGTTCAAGGTCGGATTGAAAAACGCCTGAAAGAAATGACTTTACTAGATCAACCTTATATCCGTGATCAAAGTATTTCGGTAGAAGACTTAGTGGAGCAAGTAAAATCCAAAGTTGGCGAAGATATTCAAGTTACTCGCTTTGTCCGCTTTGTATTGGGTGAAGGCATTGAGAAGAAAGAAATCAGCTTTGCTGATGAAGTTGCTGCCCAAATTGGTGCTAAGTAATTTTCCTCTTAGTTAGTTGTAGGGGTTTAGCAATGCTAAACCCTGTTTCTCCTACAGGTCACGTGCAATACGCTGGCCTGTATTTTATATGATGATTATTTTGGGAAATTTGCGTATATTCTTATTAGCACAGCAGGCAATCAACAAGAGGGAATAGGTAAGAATTTTACCAATTACCAATTACCAATTACCAATTACCAGCTTAAAATTATGGCCAGAGCAATTGAACGCATACAAAAAGACATTACTGAATTAGAAGAGGCAATTAAGGCGATCGCCGAAGAACTCAAATTATCTTATACTAAATATCTAAATGTCTTAGGACCGGCTTTACAACAACAACTAATTTTAGCCAGTTATTATCTGTGTACCCAAGGATATCCTGAAGAATTTCTCAAATTATCACTCAACCAGAGGCAAAAATTACAACAAAGTATTCGCAAATTAGGTCAAGAAGCTGCTACACAATTAATTATTTATATTCAGCCGTCAGAAGTTTTACCCATAGAGCCAGTATCAGAAACTGAAATACAGGAAACTGAGGTAGAAGAAAAAGAGCTAGAAGCAAAAGAAGAAAATAACCAGCACCCTCAAATCGTAGATTCTTCTAATCCTGTAGCAGTAGCCCAATGGCAACAAAATTTAGAAAAGGCTATTGAGGAAACTTTAAAAAAAGTCTCTCAAACTACTAATATTTTCATCCAAAAAACAGGGATTTTACCCCAAAAACTACCAGAACCGATTTTAGTAGCGGCTGCTGCTGCGGCATCTTCACAATCTTCTAGTGATCTAATACCTAGTCCCCCTAATATATTAAATTTAGTTATAGAAATTAGTGATGAGGAAGACTCGGAAGATTCTAACCTTACTCAGATTATGGCTATTCATCTGCGTTTGGGAGAAATAGAATTTGCAGATAGGGAAGTGTTAGCTAGACGTAAAATAATTCGTAATATCTTACTGCAACTTCATAAACTAGGGCAGGAATATAAAAAAAGGCAAAAAGAACTAAAAATTGCTGAAGCTGAAGCTGCTTGGCGTGCCAGTTGGTTTGAAGAATAGTCAGCAATTACCAATAACTAATAACTAATGACCAATGAGCAATGAAATACCCGATTGGATAAGATTACATAAAGCCTTAGCATTTGAGGCGGAAAATAGCTTTGTAGATTTAGTCGGTAAGCAATACCGATTTAGTGAATTTCTATGTTTAACTTTTGGTAAATTTCCCACAGCTTTACCAGCCAAAGAAAGACTCCGTTGGCATCGAATAGGAATGCAGTTTGCTAATTACCCCAATTTGTCATTAACCCAAAGACAACATTTAATCGCAGAAGTTAGAAGATATCTAAATCAACTGCAACAAGAATTAGAAACAGAAGCAGAAGCACCCACTCAAACTTACCAATCTAAAAATCCTAATCCCACAACGCCAATTGTCGCTGAAATCAGTAAAAAACTAGCTCCAAAACTAGACCAAAAACTCAGCGATCTACCAGAGATTGGCATAAGAAAAGCTGAAAACTTAGCACGGTTAGATTTACATACTGTCCGGGATTTATTATTTTATTATCCTCGTGATCATATTGATTATGCCCGTCAGGTAAATATTAGTCAACTGGAAGGAGGAGAAACAGTAACTATCATAGCGACTGTCAAAAGATTTAATTTCTTCACCAGTCCGAAAAATAAAAAGTTATCAATTTTAGAATTAATCCTCAAAGATAATACAGGACAAATTAAAGTTAGTAGATTTTTTGCTGGGGCGCGTTTTAGTAGTCGTGGTTGGCAAGAAAGTTTAAAACGCCGCTATTCTGTAGGTAGTGTATTAGCTGCTTGTGGGTTAGTCAAAGGTGGTAAATATGGGTTAACTTTGGATAACCCAGAACTAGAAGTTTTGGCAGATCCAGGAGATACCATAGATTCTTTAACCATTGGGCGCGTAGTTCCTATTTATGCCCTCACAGAAGGGGTAATGGCAAATACAGTCAGACAGGCGGTAACGACAGCTTTAACGGCAGCAGTAAATTTAAAAGATCCTTTGCCGAAAGGTTTGCGCGAAAAATATGCTTTGATGGAACTGAAAGATGCCATTCCTAATATTCATTTTCCTAAAGATAACGACTCTTTAAAAACTGCCCGTCGTCGTTTAGTATTTGATGAATTTTTCTATTTACAAATTGGTTTATTGCAACGTCAAAAACAGGCTAAAGCAATTCAAACAAGTGCTATTCTTGCACCCACAGGTAAATTATTAGAACAATTTAACGAAATTCTCCCCTTTAAATTTACCAACGCTCAACAAAGAGTTATTAATGATATTCTCAATGATTTACAAAAACCTACACCCATGAATCGTTTAATTCAAGGCGATGTGGGTTCAGGAAAAACTGTTGTTGCTGTTGTGGCTATTTTAGCCGCCATTCAATCTGGTTATCAAGCAGCGTTAATGGCTCCCACTGAAGTATTAGCAGAACAACATTATCGTAAGTTAGTAAGTTGGTTTAATCTCCTCCATTTGCCAGTTGAATTATTAACAGGTTCGACAAAAATAGCCAAAAGAAGAGAAATTCATGCTCAATTAGAAACGGGTGAATTACCTTTATTAGTGGGGACTCACGCTTTAATTCAAGATAAAGTTAATTTTCAAAGTTTGGGTTTAGTTGTCATAGATGAACAGCATCGTTTTGGGGTGGAACAAAGGGCAAAGTTACAACAAAAAGGTGAACAACCTCATGTTTTAACTATGACTGCAACTCCCATTCCCCGAACTTTGGCATTAACAGTTCATGGTGATTTAGATGTGAGTCAAATTGATGAATTACCACCAGGAAGACAACAAATTAAAACCACGATGTTAAGTGGCCAACAACGTCCCCAAGCTTATGATTTAATGCGTCGAGAAGTTGCCCAAGGTAGACAAGTTTATGTAGTTTTACCTTTGGTAGAAGAGTCAGAAAAATTAGATTTGCGTTCTGCTGTGGAGGAACATCAAAAGTTACAAGAAAGTGTTTTTCCTGATTTTCAAGTTGGGTTATTGCATGGACGCATGACTTCAGCCGAAAAAGAAGAGGCCATTAACAAATTCCGGGATAATGAAACTCAAATAATCGTTTCTACCACTGTAATTGAAGTGGGGGTAGATGTGCCTAATGCCACGGTGATGCTAATTGAACACGCGGAAAGATTTGGGTTATCACAATTGCACCAATTACGAGGTCGTGTGGGTCGGGGTGCAGCACAATCTTATTGTTTATTAATGAGTAGTTCTAGAAGTCCTGATGCTCAACAACGGTTGAAGGTGTTGGAACAGTCTCAAGATGGGTTTTTTATCTCGGAAATGGATATGCGGTTTCGCGGTCCTGGGGAAGTGATGGGAACTCGTCAATCGGGTGTAGCTGATTTTACTTTGGCTAGTTTGGTGGAAGATGAGGATATTTTGCTGTTAGCGCGACAAGCAGCAGAGAAGGTGATTGATATGGATGCTAGTTTGGAGCGTTGGCCGTTGATGAAGGAAGAATTACAGTATAGATATGCGCGGTTAATGGGAGGAGCAATTCTGACATGATGAGGACATCACCATATAGTTATAGGACTTACGCAAGATGTAACTGCAACCCTGATTATTTCGTAGGGGTAATTCATGAATTACCCCTACTTTCGTTCTATTTTGCGTAAGTCCTGAGTTATATGAAACTATTTTTAAGTAACGGATGACAAATTAAAAAGTCGGGTATCTGGAAAAGAATGTATAATGATATGAAAAGATAAGGGTAGAATTATGAAAATTATTACTGATTTAAAACTACTCTATGAAAGTGATGAAAGTTTATGGTTGGAGGAGACTATAGAGTTATTAAAACAGAAACAGTTTAACCAACTAGATATAGAAAATTTAATAGAGGAACTAATAAACTTGGGTAAAAGAGATTTAGCGAAGGTGAAAAGTCTTTTAAGACAAATTATTATTCATTTATTATTATTGCAATTTTGGCAGGTAGAATATAAAAGAAACCATCGTCATTGGATAGGGGAGATTAAAACTTTTCGGTATGACTTAAATAATCATCTGACTACGAATTTAAGGAATAAGTTAGAGGATGATTTAGATAATATTTATCACAGTGCGGTTGATTTTGTAGAGAGTAAAACTGATTTAACTATTTTACCGGAAAAGTGTCCTTATTCTTTGAGTCAATTGTTGGCTGATGATTATTTTTTAGGTGGATAAATTTTAGATTTTTAATTAATTTGAATTTAGGTGATTTATCAATAGAGAAAGTTTTTAAAAACTACTTTTATACAAAATCCCCAACTTCTTTTGTTATCTGGTTCATAGATGATGAACTGATGTTAGAAGTCGGGGATGGTGAGTTTTATTAGTTTTCATTTTAGCCCATCGCTAAATCCTTAGTTTCCTAAGATTTTAAGACTGGTTTCCATTAATTCCAATCTAAAGCGATCGGGAAAGAGTTCGTCTAGGGAGCATTACCCAGTCAGGGTTTCAGCCGCCAAGATGATGATACAATTTTGATGTGTAAATCCCTGAATTTAATAACTAGACCTTTCCGGTAATTAAATGTGCGTAGCCTGAAATCCTTGTAGGGACAATTCATGAGTTGTCCCTACGATAATTTTCGGACAGGTCTACTAGACTTCTATCTTGTGTATTCTTGGTAAATAAAAATCTTTATACTAGACTTGGGTTGATTATTTTTTTTGATTCTAATTAGCCGATTAGTAAAATCAGAATTTTCACCCAAGCAAGTCTGAAGTATTTTAGCTTGTCCTATATAATCTCGATCATCTTTACAGATGATAATACCAGCGTGAGAAATTTCACTTTGATGAAGCGCAATAAAATCATCTCGGTTGAGTGTCAGTAAAACTCGTTTCTCTTGAGTCGCAAATGCCAAAACTTCATCATCTGGGATACCTTGATTAGCTTTTCCTGCTTCGTAGGAAGTAAGCACATCATATTGATATTGGCGTAATTGTCTCACAATTTCTAGAGGAAAGTTTTCATCAGCATATAATCTCACCATCAGTCATCCTCATTTTGAGTAGTGATGATCAGATCAATTTCTGAACGATGTTGTTCATAATAATCCCAAGCTGCTGTTAAATCTTCCGATGTCAGACTTGGATAATTTTGCAGCAATTCTACATCATCCGCTCCCTGTTGTCTCAACGACACCAACATCCATACAGGAATGCGAGTATTACGAATCCGCGCATGGCCACCACAAATTCCCGGAGTTTTTTGGATAGTATGAGATTTGAGACGACTTTCTAAAAGTGTTCTTTCTTCTGGGGAAAGTGCCTCAATTACTTGTAGCAAAGAATTAACTAATTGTTGATTCATATTCTAGTGTGGAATAAAACGTAAGAATTCAGGAGTCAGGAGTCACCGAGTCAGAATGAAGGATGAAGAACATTTTTATTTTCTGTTCCCTGTTCCCTATTCCCTGTTTCCTGTTCCCTGAATCCTTACAATAAAACAATATTATGAAATTATAACTGCTCTCTCACCCAACTCCTAAAACTCCTAATAGTTGCATTCCTCCCAGCAATTCCACTACTTTCCAAATATCGAGGAATCACATCAATTAAAGGTAAACCAGGAAAAATCAAACTAGACTGAGACACCACATAATTACCATCTACTAAAATATTAATTTGCAACTTCCCATTTTCAAACCTCCACAACTCAGGAACTTTTAAAGCTTGATAAATATTCGGATGAGTGCGGGAAGTAACATCAATTTCTAAAGCTAAATCTGGAGGAGGATCAATAGTTAAATCTAATCTTTTTTTACCCCTAATTAAAGCTTCATTTTGAATATAAAAACATTGATCAGGTTCTATCCCTTGTTCCATAAATTGATTTTTAAATGTTGTAGAACCAAGACATCTAAACTCAATATCTAATTCTTCCAATAAAGCTTTCACTAAATCGCTAATAATTTCTTTATTATCTTCATGTTCTGGTAAAGGAGCCATAATTTCTAAAGTTCCCCGATCATAAGCAATTCGCGCTGCACGATGTTCTCCCAATTCTTCCAAAATTGCTTCTAATTCTGTCCATGTGACATTGTGCAATAAAACTCTTTGTCCTGGTGGTACATGAATGCGCTTTAATTCTAACAACATCATTTCCACTCCTTAAACTTAGTAAATCTATTTTACCCAATTAATAATATCTTTGCATTTCTGGATGAAATTAAATCTCAAAATTATATTTTATGCTTGCTTGACTGCTAAACAACTTATTTAGGTGATATTTTAATTTCAACTTTTTGATTTAAAGCTGCCGCAATTCGAGCTAACATGGACAAAGAATGTCCCTCATAATCTGCATCTTCTAATCGAGCAATCACTGACTGAGTAGTACCAACTAAATCAGCTAATTGTTTTTGAGTTAATCCAGCTTGTTTCCGAGCATTGTAAATGATTTGAGATACTTGAGCATTTAACGCAGATTCTCTCACCATCTCTTGTAATTCTGGATCTTCTTTCATCATTTTGTTAATAATTTTGATTGCATCATTAGTTTTCTTCATTTGCTTCTTCCTCTGGTTCAGTATAAGTATAATTTTCTGGTTTGAGTACAAATAAATTTTTATATTTTAATGCTAATTCAATCTCTTTCTCTGGAACTTGTTTATGTTCTTTAATCATGGCATGAGCTAAAATCACCACGTTTTGTCCATGAAAAAAATAGAGAAGTCTATACTGCACTTTAATGTGCTTCGCTCTTAACTCATAAATCCCATCTCTCAAAAAATCTGCTGCTGGTCTTTTTAATTCAAAACCATACTCAGCTAATTGTTCAATTCTCGCAATACAGTTTGCATATCCTTTGCGATCTTGTTTGAGTAATTTTTTTAGCCAATTTAAAACAGGAACTTCCCCCCTATCGTCCTGAAAGAAAATGATTTGCGTTTCTGGCATTATTGAGGATGGATTTACGTTTATTATTGATTAGATTATATAGCAAAAATGCGATTAATAATATTACTCCATTAACCTTTCTTTTCTCCATCGTTCTGCATATCTGGGGAAGAAAATTTTTAAAAACTCTCATACCAATCCCTTGGGATTTTAACCAAATTTACCAGAAACTCAAAACACTGTCAAGAGCGATCGCTCAAACAACCAAAAATCGTTAAATTAATAGAAATTATTATCAATAATATTGAGAATAGAGGGGGGTTTATTGACAAAAAACTTTTTTTAGGAATTTATCATAGAACGCAGATAAACGCAAATAAACGCAGATACAAAATTAACTCTTTCTCTGCGTCTTCTGCGTCTGGAGTGGTTCGTTATCAAAAAACAAAGGTGGGTTTTAAAATTCCCACCTTAGATAAATTAGCGTTTAGCTAACTTCTTGGCCATTTTGCGGAGACGAATTGATTGAGGTGTAACTTCTACCAATTCATCTGGGGCGATGTACTCTAACGCCCGTTCTAAACTCATGTCTATTGGTGCTTGCAATTGTACAAGTTCATCACCACCTGCGGCACGGTGGTTAGTTAATTGCTTGGTTTTACAAACGTTTAATTCCAAGTCTTGAGGACGATTATGTTCACCAATAATCATGCCTCTGTAAACCTTAGTACCGGGACTGATAAAGAATGCGCCTCTATCTTCAGCGTTTTTCATGGCGTAGAATGTAGAAACACCTTCTTCAAAGGAGATGAGAACGCCTTTGTTGCGGGCTTCAATATCACCACAAAGTGGACGGTAATCAAGGAAACTGTGGTTCATGATACCTTCACCACGGGTCATCCGCATGAATTCACCCCGGAAACCAATTAAACCACGGGCAGGAACGATAAACTCTAATTGAGTGCGATCGCCACCACCGGGCTGCATATCTTGCATTTCGGCTTTCCGTTGTCCTAACCGTTCAATACAGCTACCAACAGCATCAGCAGGAACGTCTAATGCTAGAAGTTCATAAGGTTCGCAAGGTTGACCGTTAACTGTGCGGTAAATTACTTGAGGTTGAGATACTTGGAACTCAAAACCTTCACGACGCATGGTTTCAATTAAAATACCCAGGTGTAATTCACCTCGACCAGAAACCAAGAATTTATCGGGAGAGTCGGTTTCTTCAACGCGCAAAGCTACGTTGGTTTCTAATTCACGGAACAAGCGATCGCGCACTTGGCGAGATGTTACCAATTTACCTTCCTGACCGGCAAAAGGTGAATCATTCACCCAGAAGGTCATTTGTAAAGTTGGTTCATCTACCTTAATTAAAGGTAATGCTTGAGGTTCATTAGGATCTGTAATAGTTTCGCCAATATAAGCATCAGCAAAACCAGCTACAGCCACAATATAACCAGCAGTGGCTTCTTCCATTTCCACCCGCTTCAAGCCTTCAAATCCCATCAATTTGGTAATTTTACCCTTGACAATGCTGCCATCTTCCACTACTAAAGCAGCTTGTTGTCCAGCGCGGATAGTTCCATTATGGATTTTACCAATGATAATCCGGCCTAAATATTCAGAATAATCGAGGGTGGTAACTTGCAATTGTAGGGGTTTTTCGGGATCTCCCACAGGTGCAGGAACATGACGGAGAATAGCATTAAATAGAGGCTGCATATCTACAGATTCAGCCTCTAAACTTTCTTTAGCGAAACCCGCCATACCGGAAGCAAATAAATACTTAAAGTCGCACTGATCTTCATCTGCACCTAATTCTAAGAACAGATCCAATACTTTATCCACAGCAATATGGGGATCAGCTTGGCCACGGTCAATCTTGTTAATAACAACAATAGGACGCAGACCTTTTTCCAAAGCTTTTTTCAACACAAAGCGGGTTTGAGGCATTGGTCCTTCGTTGGCATCAACAATCAGCAAACAACCGTCTACCATGCCGAGAACTCGTTCTACTTCTCCACCGAAGTCAGCGTGTCCAGGGGTATCAACAATATTAATCAGGGTTTCTTTGTAGCGAACCGCTGTATTTTTAGAAAGAATTGTAATGCCTCGTTCCCTTTCCAAATCATTGGAGTCCATGACACAATCCGGAACGTCTTCGCCTTCGCGGAAAATGCCGGACTGTTTGAGGAGAGCGTCAACAAGGGTGGTTTTACCGTGGTCAACGTGGGCGATAATGGCGACGTTACGAATTGGGAGCGTCATAGAGGGTTTCGGTAAACTTTAGTGTTTTTAGATTAATAAGCTAAATGTTCGCTTGTTGTAACAGAAATGGGGATGATTTGCCATATCTGTAACGAACCTTTAATAATTCTAGCGTAATTGTCACAAATATTGTTATTTTGACAATAAATAGCAAAAGTATTTTTATAATGTAAGGTTGCAAGCTTACGGTGAGGCAACCACAGTCTTAACCAAGGCAAAAAGCAGGAGGGGAAAATTCAGTTGTAGGGTGCGTCAGACAGCATAAATTATGTAAATAACCAAATTGTTGATATCTGACGTGGTTGGTGAGCTTATCGAACCACACCCTACCAATGTGCCAGTTGCATCAGTTCTAATCAATAAGGGTATATCGTGACTGGGAAAC
>OGVQ01000108.1_pt1 | contig 18009 bp, 17 predicted proteins | sample 1575801 | NCBI WGS metagenome assembly OGVQ01 (sample SAMN07581550, study PRJEB24739) | freshwater metagenome | place: Singapore | collected 2015-04 | reverse complement strand
GTTTCCCAGTCACGATACTTAATATAAAAAAATAACCGCAGATAAACACAAATTATTCGTGGTTATCGGCGGCTATAAATTCGAGAATTACCAAATTATCGTCCTGCTAATAATACTTTGGTTGCAGATTCTCCTAAAATTCCGATTTTGCGATTTAATTGGAAATTTAACAAAGCTACAACAGTAAAATCGGCTAAAAGTGCCATGAAAATAGTTGTTATTTGTGCGTATTCTATCGCCGCCCAAGGGAAGGTAGAGAATAACCACAAAGTTGGATTTTTATATGGAGTAATCCCCAAAATTGAGAGCATAATTGATGGGAGAAACATGGCTACACCTATAGTTCCCACTGCCCATACATAACGCTTGGGGTTTTTCATCAGTAGCATCAGTTGAGCAATTGTGGCATAAATCAACATCAAACTCAAGGCTAAAACCATAGCTAATATGACTTTACTCTTGTCCATGTTGCCATTATAGAAATTGTCAGGGGAAAATACAATCCAAATCATAGTGGGAATAATAGCAATTAATAGATTAATCGCTATTGCCACAATTGCTGGGCTTTTTTCACCAAATACTAAATCTTGTAATAAAGATTTATTTCGATGATTTTGGTGTCTATATCTTGCCCAATCTTGGATAGTTTGCCGATGGGGTGAAAGGATAATAGTTAAAGCCAACACTAAGACAAAGTTGAAGAAAGATGTGAGGAATATCATCCCTACATCGTATTTATCATCAACTCCGGGTATAGTCAATCCCAAAAACATTATCTGAGCAAAACCTACAAATAAATAACTTTGTCCTTTACTCAATATTGTACTATCTGCATTCCGAAAGCAGCGTTTCATTGCTTGCCAAATACCGTAGGTACAAATTCCGTAATTAACTAAATGAAAGCTAACTAAGGTAATGAAACTTTTGCCTATTGGTAGAAAGAAAAATTCTAGCTTGTTGATTGATGAATCTTGATATGAACGAAACAGATTAGGAAATAGATAATTGGTAATATCCCAGGGAGCGAAAAATCTAATCCAAGTTAGGGGATTATTGAATTCTCCATAGGATGATACGATTGTCATTGTCATCAACAAGAATATAAGTACAGCACCGCTACCTAACCAGGGTTGAAAGCTGCTAAACCAACGACTAACTAAACCAAAAATCAAGGCTGCACTGTAGAAGAAAGCACAACTAGCTGCAAGAATAGCGTAATAACTAAAAATGTAACTGATGGCGATGTTTGCAGAATGTCCAGCCCAAAAATGTAGGGGAATTGCTGTAAAAACAAAGAGATAAATTAAACTAGGAACTCCGAGAATTTTTCCTGTTAAAATGCTGGTTTCTGTTTGGGGACTCAGGCGAATAAAATTCAATGTTCCCCTTTGTTCTTCTTTGGCTAAATCGCTGATGAGTAAGTAAGTTCCGCCCACTAATAGGCTAAAAATCAAAACTACACTTAATGTTAAAAAGGTGTATTCCCAATGATCTCGCCACCATAATTGCCAATCTATTCGATCTAAAGGACAAAGGTTTTTAGATAAATAACTCCGTAAGTTATTTAATTCACTTTCAACTTGATTAAGTTGGGCTTGTAAATTGGGAATTATGCTAGGATCTGTTAGGTTAATTTGTTGATAATTTGATATTTTTTGACTGAGTAAGTTTTGTTGTTTATAAAGTGCTTGTTCTTGCTGTTCGTATACTTTTCCTAAAGTACAGTAAGACGCGTTAAGATAGTAGTTTTCATCGGGAAATTCTCGTAATTGAAACAGAAAAACTATGAGTTGTAATAGCAAGGAAGAACCCATAGAAATGATAAGATTAAAGCCTTTTAATCTGCCTTTAAGTTCTCGAAATAGTTGGGGATTTAATTCTCCCACTCTGTCTATAACATTTAGTAACATCGTCTAGACCTCCAAAAATTGAGAAGTTTTATTTTTGAACAATTTTTAACTTTGTGCAGAAAATAAATCGTAAGGATTTAGGGAACAGGGAACACTTCGACAGGCTCAGGGCATCGCAGGGAACGGGGAAGATAAAAGAAAAATGGTAAGTATTCAGCTATAGCTCTCGTTCACGCCCAGATCCCCGACTTCTTTGATTAATTGTGTCCATAAGTGATAAATTGATCATAGAAGTCGGGGATCTTTTTACCTCACCTGAATTCTGACAATAAATCCAAAATCTAAAATTATCTATGATGCTTGTTTGTGACCTAATTTGAGGAAAATGGTTTCTAGGTCTTCTTGGGTACAGTGAAACTCTGTGATGGGAATTCCTATACTGACAAGCGATCGCAATAAATCGGCAGAATCTTCTGGTTTACCAGAAAAATTGGCTCGCACGCTATTTTTACTAGGTATTACCTCCCATTCTTCAACTAAAGGATGATTTTTAATTTCCCTCACTAATATATCTATATTGCCCAAAGTAGACACAAAAATCTGCTGTTGGGACAGACGTTGATAAAGATGTTGGAGTGAAGAACTTTCTACTAAAAAACCTAGTTCCATAATGCCCACGGATGTACACAACTCTGCTAAGTCGCTGAGAACATGGGAAGAAATTAAAATTGTCATTCCTGCTTCTTGCAAAGCTTTAATAATTTCCCTAAACTGCATCCGGGCAATGGGATCAAGTCCCGAAACAGGTTCATCTAAAAGTAGTAAAATTGGTTCATGAATAATAGTTCGAGCTAAACTTAAACGCTGTTTCATCCCCCGTGAGAGAGTAGAAATCATGCTATCGCGTTTATTACCCAGTTGAATGAGTTCTAAAACTTCGTGGAGGCGTTGGGTACGGTGTTTTCCTTGCAAACGATACAAACGGGCAAAATAATCTAAATAATCCCAAACTGTCAAATCTTCATATAATGGGTAGTCATCGGGTAAATAACCAAGACGACGTTTAAGTTTGAGATTGCTATGATCTCCCTCTAGGCGATCGCCATTAATATAAATCTCACCTGTAGTCGGTTCTTCAGCAGTGGCTAACATCCGAATTAAGGTGGTTTTACCTGCACCATTGGGACCAATTAATCCGTAAACTTCACCGGTTTGAATTTCTAAGTCAACATCATTAACAGCAACGTGTCTTTCAAATTGCTTAGTTAGTCCGGTGGTGCGAATTGCTATTTCTTTTACCATCGCGGCTGGGTTGGGGCTTGTGTGCAATAGTTAACTTAACCTGTTTCTACAGTGGAATTAGCCATTGTTTCGGAAATGGAAACAAAATTAGGAGGTACGGAGGCAGGGGAGAAAATTCTGTTGCCTATTGCCCATTGCCTCTTGCCCTAACTCAAACTACCGCAGATCGGTTAAATTAGCGTTATGCTGCAATTGAGCAACCATAGAGACGAATATGCCAAGAACACAGAAAAACGATAACTTTGTTGACAAATCCTTTACGGTGATGGCAGATATCATCCTCAAGATATTGCCAACCAACAGAAAAGCCAAAGAAGCCTTTGTTTATTACCGAGATGGGATGTCTGCCCAGGCAGAAGGTGAGTATGCTGAAGCCCTAGACTACTATACAGAAGCGTTAGAAATGGAAGAAGACTCTAATGATCGGAGTTATATTCTGTATAATATGGGATTAATTTATGCCAGTAATGGTGATCATAATAAGGCTTTAGAGTATTATCATCAGGCCATTGAGTTAAATCCACAATTACCCCAAGCTTTGAATAATATCGCTGTCATTTATCATTTTCAGGGGGAAAAAGCGAAGGAAGCCGGGGATAATGACGGTGGAGAAGCATTATTTGATCAAGCTGCTGATTATTGGATTAGAGCAATTCGTATGGCTCCCAATAACTATATTGAAGCCCAAAACTGGTTAAAAACTACCGGGCGATCGCAAATTGACGTATTCTTTTAGATTAGTTATGAGTGATTAGTCGGTTGTTAGTTCTGCAATTTTAACTGACAACTGACAACTGACAACTGACAACTGACAATTAACAACTAACAAATTATGATTGATAGCGAACTGGTTCGTAAAGTTGCTAATTTAGCTCGTTTAGAATTAACAGCGGATGAAGAAGCAAAATTTACTACTCAACTCGGTAGTATTCTGGATTATGTAGAACAACTAAATGAACTGGATGTCACTAATGTACAACCGACAACCAGAGCTATTGATGTCAGCAATGTCACCAGAGAAGATATTCTCCAACCTTATCCTGAACGGAATGCGATTCTCAACAGTGCGCCGCAACAGGAAGGTGATTTTTTCCGAGTTCCTAAAATTCTAAATGCGGATTAACTAGAAACCGACTGAAGATATGGGAGATAGGAAGAAATTTGTCCTTTTCCTCAACTGTAATGTAATACAAAAGAGTAGAGACGCTCCGAGGAACGTCTCTACATCCCCGTAGGGACAGGGGATTAGGGGATTAGGTTTTTGGGTATGAAACCAATATAGCAGATGATTTTTTATTTGCCAAGTATTGAACAATAATTTCTTGTGTATTGGTATCAAAAATGGCATGGGCTGAAAATATTCTTTAATCAGTTCCTCCCCAAGTCCACACGGGATTACCTTTTTTCATCCCTTGTTTGACCACTATTAAAGGATAATTATTAGCATCAAACTCACCGGCTAAGTCAAGCATAAAGTATACTTTACCTTTGACAAAATGCAGCCGCAAATGATTAGTAGTTCCAGTATATTTTTCCCCATTAATCTTGGTTATGCCAGCGGAGGCAAAGCATTTTGCATATTTGGGTTTTAATGTTCCTACCCATGTAGTGCTAAAGCTATTATTTGCGGTAACAGAAATATTATTTGCGTACTCACTCAAATTTACATAACCATCGGTAGCAAAACCACCTTCTCGATAAGGTTGGGCAGTTTCCGTGACAATAACTTTATCTGGACAAGTTTGTTTTTGTTCGTTTTGACTATAAACCTTGAGTTCGATTTTAGTTGCTGCATTTTGCGCTTGCACAGAAGAGGAAGGGAGTAAGGAGAGTAAAATAATACTGATTCCTATGCTTAAAGATTGAAAGGGAATATGAGGCATATATTTGTTGGATATCTTGATTAGTTTATTGTTGAATTATTATGATGTAAGTATTCAGCTATGGCAATCTTTAACACCCAGATCCCCGACTTCTGATGATCAATTTATAATTTATGGACACAATAAATAAAAGAAGTCGGGGATCTTATCACCTGATCTAAATTCTTACAGAAATTCTCGCAAACATTGACGATAGTAATTTAGTTTATCCATAAATTTATTACTCCGGTTAGTTGATCATAAACGATTAGGGTAATTATTTTTGACAAAACTATAAATCATTAGGAGGATGCCAGCCACTCATTACCCAGCGTTTACGAGCAACTATAATAACTGGGTTATTCATACGTAACCTAATTATTGTAGCTCTACTTATAGCAGTGATACCTTCAACTTTTGAACCGTCAGCACTCCAGATAAAATGTTCTAACCATTTCTGTTTACGAGGATTAAAAAGTGATATTGTTTCACCACTTAAAGGATCTATAGACTCAGTTAAATTACTCTTGTATTCATTACAAGAACGACAAGCTAAACACAGATTTTCAAAAGTTGTATCTCCGCCTTGTGAAACTGGTTTAATATGGTCATAGGTCATAGGAATACCGCTATTTGCCGCGGATGTTAAGCAATAACAGCAACGTGATTTATCATGATCAATGATTTGTTTTCTTAAACTTTCCGAAATATAGGTAGACACAATAATTTTAATATTTTAAAGATTGGGTTTAAAGATTTGGTAAACTATATCCGCGCCAACGAAGTAAAACTGCCGACTGGGCTTTACGTAACATAAAAAGATCAGCTTGATACCGCAAAGATATTAAATTTAATCTTTCTGATTCTGTAAGTGTACCACTAGAATTTTTCTCTAATAAGGTATTATATTCTTCCATATCTGCTGCTGTCTTATGAGTATGGAAAATTTGCCAAAGAGTATGATCATCTAACTTATCTAAAGCCGCAATTTCCGCTTGAAATTCTTCTGGTACATCATCCCATACTGGTGGACTACCTACTTGTAAAGAATGAAGTATAACTTCTTCTAACGGGCGCTGGGTAGCATGGGCGGTATTAACTAACCGTTGATAGATAATTTCGGGTATTTGTAGGGTAATAGTTTCAGTAGGCATATTAAATTACTACGTTAATTTTCACTATTGATATTATTAGTATATCCTAAATTCAGGTAACTGAGTAATAGTTGGTTTTCCTTTCTAAATGACACTGTAAAATTTCATCTTTCAGATGTTTATTAATATCACCAATTGCCTTGGGAAATCCATAGTGAACAAATTTAAAATCTATTTTTATATAATCAGTGATACTACTAATTGAGGATTTCAGCTTCGACATCATCTGAATATAAAAACCCATTGCTTTTAAGTTTGGATCAACACCAATAAAAAGTATATCAACTACATCTGTGAGTTTCTCCATTTCTTGCATTTGAAGAATTGATTCTAAAAAAGCAGCAGAACCTGCTCCGGCTCCACAGCCTATATCTAATACACACATCCTTTGTTTATGTCGTAACCAAACTTCTAATTTATCTTGTCCTATGACATTCTCTAGAACATAAGCAGCTTTAAAGTAGTGTGATGGAAAAAGATAATAATATTGGAAAGCTGTATGCTTCCAGTCTTCTTTTTGAAGAATTTCTTTCCATTTACCACGAGGGTCTATACTCTTATAACCTTTGGCTTTTTGAACATTTTGTTGAATCCAGTTATCTACCTGAGTATAAGCATCTGCAACAAGAGGATGAAAGCGACGATATGTAGATTGGGTATTGTTACTCACTAATATGTTCCTTATATATTTTCCATGTAAATTTACTAATATATTACCGTATAAATAAATTTTGCACCGATATAGATTTTTGACAAGAGCATTAAATTCAATAATACTACAAAAAACCTCTTATCCAACTCAAACCGCCCACTTCACAACCTGTAAAGGTATCTTAATAAAAGCCATATTTAGCAAAAATAAACAAAATAGATGACATCCATAGAGTCCCACAAAAAAGCCAAAGCCCTCAAACCCGGAAGCAAACGCCCCGCCAAAGAACTCTGTAGCGAATGCGGACTATGCGACACCTACTATATCCACTATGTCAAAGAAGCTTGCGCCTTCATTACCCAAAGAATAGACGAACTAGAAACCAGCACCCATAACCGCCCCCGCAACCTAGAAAACGAAAACGAACTTTATTTTGGCGTACATCAAGAAATGATGGCCGCCCGCAAAACACAACCCATAGAAGGCGCGCAATGGACAGGTATAGTCAGCACCCTAGCCATAGAAATGCTGAATCGCGGCTTAGTCGAAGGCGTAGTATGTGTGCAAAATACCAAAGAAGACCGCTTTCAACCCATGCCCATCATCGCCCGCACCCCCGCAGAAATACTAGCTGCTAAAGTAAATAAACCTACCCTTTCTCCCAACCTATCTATATTAGAAGAGATAGAAAAATCAGGAATGAAGCGGTTATTAGTTATTGGTGTGGGCTGTCAAATTCAAGCATTACGCGCCGTAGAGAAAAAACTCGGTTTAGAAAAACTCTATGTTTTGGGAACGCCATGTGTAGATAATGTTACCCGTGCTGGACTGCAAAAATTCCTAGAAACCACCAGCAGATGCCCGGAAACAGTTGTTAGTTACGAATTTATGCAAGACTTCCGAGTACATTTTAAACACGAAGACGGTTCAGAGGAAACAGTACCCTTTTTTGGACTAAAAACAAACGTGCTTAAAGATATATTTGCACCGTCTTGTATGAGTTGTTTTGATTACGTTAACTCCTTAGCAGATATAGTCGTGGGTTATATGGGCGCACCCTACCCCTGGCAATGGATAGTAGTCAGAAATGATACAGGCAAAGAAATGTTAGAATTGGTGAAAGATCAGCTAGAAACCCAGCCAGTCATGTCTGAAGGCAACCGTAAACCCGCCGTACAACAAGGTATAGAAGCCTATGATAAAGCTGTTACCCTACCGATGTGGGTAGCGAAATTGATGGGAGTAGTCATAGATAAAATTGGACCGAAAGGTTTGGAATATGCGAGATTTTCTATAGATTCCCACTTTGCGAGAAATTACTTATATGTGAAGCGGAATCATTCCCAGAAGTTGGCAGCGCACGTACCAGAATTTGCCAAGCAGATAGTAGCACAGTATAAATTACCTGAATAAACCCAAACAAATTTGGTGACTCTCGTTCAGGTGGGGTTGAAATCCCTATCTGAACTCAACCTTCTGCCCTCTGCCTCCTGCCTTATTTAACTAATTTCAACTAACTTAACTGAATATTTTAACTGAAGAAGAAAGAGGATTTATCTCATCTGCTAATATAGCCACAACTTCTAATTTATTAACTTCCTCTTTCAGCCAATTTGTAAATAAATTACCCAGAATTGTGGCGCGCATTTGTTCATTCAATTCTGGTTGAATAATTTCTTCTACTATAATGATATGTACTCCTTTAGGTGTAATGATGGGTTTAATAAGTTGGGGAGGGTTAGCGGCAAAAATAGCGGCTGCAATTTCTGGTCTAAAATCACTACGTTTACGCACACCTTGATAGCCGCCGGCGCGTCTAATTTCAGGATTTTGAATATATTGACGGGCAATTTGTTGAAAACTAATTTCTCCTTCTTGGAGAGCATAAAATATTTCTAAAGCTAAATCTTCATCATCTAATATTACTTCATAAATAACTGCGCCGCTATAATCAAGTTGATGGGCATAAAAAAATGATTCAACTTTATCATCAAATAAATGATGGGCTAATTTTGCGGATAGAATATTAAGGTGGGCAATTTCTTCAAAGTTATCTAAAGATAGATAATGTTTTTGTAACCATTGCCAGGTTTCTTCTGCTTTAATCAGATTATTAGCTAATCGTAAATTATCGGCAGCTTGTTGTAATTCTGCTATTTCAATTTTGATATTTGCTTTTTCAGCAGTTTCCGTAATAATTTTTTGCGTCGCAATTGCTTCTAGTAAACTAGGAATTTGACAAGATATTTTCAGATGTTCAATAATATCTTGATGGGATATTTTTAAAATATCAGACATAATCTAATCTCCTCAACGTACTTTGAGAATTATCTGGATTTTGGTTAAATAAATTATTACTGTATATAATATATTTATCTAATATTTTAGTTTCTTATCTCTATCTAATGGTACTTTTAAAATGTGTAGGTTAATTTCAGAGAATTAATTAATCATGATGTCAGGAGAAATCTGATTGTTGAGTAGGGGTAATTCATGAATTACCCCTAGGTTGCTTTTATAAATCTTCAGACAATTAAATAGAAGGCTGTTCTAGAAAAATCAGCAGTCAAAATTTTATTCTCATAAAAACTAAATGGTCCTCTATATGCTGTTTCTTGGGTATTAATACCATCATAAACTGTTGTTAATTGAACAAAATCAGCACGACCTAAGCCACCTAAACCACCTAAAAATGGGAGAAATCCACCTAGTATTGGTTGGTAATCTAAATCGTATAAAAATGTTTTTTGATCTTCAATGTGTTGGAGATCGGAGATTATAATTGCAGCCATTATTTGATTTCCTTAATTAAAAATTGTGACAGAATAGCCTTTAAATTTCAGAGACTATTTAACGATATAATCGAACATTATTAGTCCGAGAATAATCTACGGTATGAATTTTATTATCATGAAAATTACCTGCTCCTTCGTAGGTGTTAGAGATGGTATTTACACCATCATAAACAGTATTGATATAAATACCAGGGTTTAGTCCCCAGTGGGGATAATTTCCCCAAAATGTACCGCCTAAGACAATACCAATACTTTTTTTTGTTACTTCTAAATCATTCATAAAGGTTTCTGTCTCAGCAGGATATAAGTCTTTAATGACTATTTTCTCCATAATTTCATCCTCTCAATATCCAATTAGGTTAACTACTATATTTTGACATTATTCTCTATTTAAGACTCTAAAAGTTGCATGTTAAAGTCTTTTATTTTAGACATAAAATCCTAAGATTTGTCTTCTTAAAATTACGTTATATCAATTCTATATGAAGATGTACAGTAATCAGCAAAAGCTGGAATTTATGAGCATTTTAAGTGGAAAACTAGGAATTGATTTTGATATCAGTCTTCCTCAAAATCCTTTGAACTTAGTCCAAAAAGCAGTTTTAGTTGAATGCTTAGGATGCACACAAAAATACCCCCCTGTAGTGCAGCAAAACCGGGAGGGTGAATATATGCAGCTTCATATAAGGTTGGTATTACAAAGAAGAATTTAGGAGTATAAGTGAATACCAGGACTTATGTAAAAAACCTCTCAAACTCTCATCTCTCGGTTTCCTCTGTGGTGCGTTTTTTCCGTGACTTCTGGGTAAGTCCTAAATAGTTAAAGTTCTAAGCCATTTTTATTGAGCTTTTTAAATGGGTCTAAGATAAAATCAATAATTCGACGCTGACGAATAATTACTTCAGCATTTGCTGTTTGTCCTGGTGTCAGATAAATCTGTTTATTGCCAACTTGTATATAAGGATGTTCTATAGCAATATCCAAGTCATAATTTTCTGTCCGGCTAGGAGTATTTTCTTGAATTTTAGAGTTAGGTGAAATCCAATTAATTTTTCCTGAGACAATACCATACTCCTGAAAAGGAAAGGCATCAAATTTAATTTTGACTGGCATTCCCACTTTGACAAAACCACTGTGTTGACTAGGCATCCGTGCTTTTAAAATTAAGGTGGCATTTCTGGGGGCAACTTGAGCTATCATTTGTCCTGGTTGGACTACAGAACCAGGTTTTTTAATGGGGAGTTCAAAAATTATGCCGTCAATAGGAGAGCGCACAATTCGTTGTTTTAACTGTAATTTTAGGGAAAGAATTTGTCCCTTTGTTTGCATAATTTCTGATCTAATGGCAGTAATTTGATTTTGTAAATCTTTTACCTGTTCTTCACTTTTTAATAATGCTAATTCTCCCGATTTAATTGTGGTTCTATAACTGCTTTCTTGTTCTTTTAGTTGTAAACTTGCTTTTTGAATATCAGATTTTACTTGATTCATCAGAGATTTATAACGGCTGTATTCTTCTGTTAATCGCAGTTGTGCTGTTTGAATATTAAATTTTGTTTCTTGTTGTAAACGCTGGCTTTCTTCGGCAATTTTTTCTAATTCCACTACTTTAATTTGGGGAATTATACCCGCCTTTGAAAGTTGATAATAACGTTTGACTTCAGAAGCATCTCGATGGAAACGACTTGTAGCTAATTTATAGTTAGTTTGGGAAGATTGTATATTTTGTTTGATTTGATCTATTTGAGCTAATTTCTCCAAATTCTGAAAAGTATAAGCACTTTTTTTAGTCTCAAATGTTTGCCTAGCCTGATTAACTTGAGCCAGTTTTTCTAATGCTTGAGATTGATTTTGCTGCTCTTGAATATTAATTGACATTAAGACTTGATTTTTTAATATTTCTAGTTGGGATTGGCGATTTTTCAGCCCTTCTAATTTTGCTTTTGTTTGTTGAATTTCTGTTTGTAAAACATCGGATTCCATTTCGACTAAAACCTGTCCAGCTTTAACGATTTCACCTTCTTTAACATTAACAGCAACAACGCTACCAGTTACGGCACTATCTAATTTTTGGGTTGCACCTTTGGGTTCTATTCTGCCACTAGCACTACCTGTTTCATCAACTTTAGTAAACATTGCCCAAGGTAAAATAATGGCGGCAAAACTAACCAATAAATACAACATGGAGCGAGTCCATGCTTTTGGTAAGGCATCTAATAATTCTTCTGTACCATAGAACCAATCCTTGGTTTTATTTAAGGTCTGGTTGGAAATAATAGTATGGGATTCAACTGGATAATGTTGATCGATATTTGTTGTTGATTGTGTATAAAATGACTGTGGCATAACTATTTTCAGAGTTTTGTATTTTTGTAGGTATAGATCCCCAAACTCTTTAAAACTTAGGGGAACTATTTGTACTTAAAAAATTAATTTGTTGGTGATAATTGTTGTTGGTTGAGATAGAAATAATGTCCTCTTTTCTGAATTAGTTCTTCATGTGTACCACTTTCGACCAACACCCCTCGATCTAAAACTAAAATCATATCCGCATGACGCACTGTAGAAAGACGATGAGCAATAATGATACTTGTTCGTCCTTGGAGAATTTTTTTGAGATTATTCTGAATAATGCGTTCAGATTCAGCATCCAGATGACTGGTAGCTTCATCTAAGATTAAAAGTCGCGGATTTCCTAATAAAGCACGAGCAATTGCTAACCGTTGGCGTTGTCCGCCTGATAACATTCCTCCACCTTCGCCAATTTGTGTTTCATAACCCATGGGCATCCTTTTAATAAATTCATCTGCTCCTGCAAGTTCGGCTGCTGTAATCATTTCATCTAGTGAGGCTTCAGGATGGGCAATTGTGAGATTCTCTCGAATTGTGCCGCCAAATAAAAATGTATCTTGATCAACAACTCCTATTTGCGATCGCAAGGAATGTAAGGAAATACTAGTAACATCTTGATGGTCAATTAAAATTCTTCCATCTGTCGGCAGATATAAGCCTAAAATTAATTTAGATAAGGTGGTTTTTCCTGAACCGCTACGCCCTACAACGGCTATGGTTTGCTCTGGTAAAATTTCAAAACTCAAGTTTTCCAGAATGTTGATTTCACTTTCGGGATGATAGCGAAAGGTAACGTTATTAAAACTAATTCTGCCAACTAATCGGGGTAAATATTGGCGGGGTTGATGTTCTAAATCTTCTTCTGGCTGGGCTTCTAAAACATCATTAACTCGTTCTGTGGCAACAATTACTTCTTGCAGTTGATTCCAAAGAATAATTAACCTTTGAAAAGGCTGAATAATGTTACCCAACAGCATATTAAAAGCAACTAATTGACCGATGGTTAGCTGATTTTGAATAACTAACCAAGCCCCAAACCATAATAATCCTGTACTGGCTAAGGATTGAATGGTAGAGCTAACTAATTGCAATTGATTACTAACTACTTGACCACTAAAGTTCTTTTTAATTAAGTTATTTAGCAATTCTTCCCAACGCCAACGCACTGTTTGTTCAATGGCCATGGAACGAATTGAAGAAATCCCCGTTAAACTTTGAATTAAATAACTATTTTCCAAAGTTCCGGCTGTAAATACCTCCCGACTAATGCGGCGTAAAAATGGTGTGGCAAAAAATGTTAAGATCACAAATGGCGGGACAATTGCTAATGTCATCGCTGCCATCGGTGGACTGTACCAAAACATTAATCCCACATAAATAAATACTGTCAATAAATCTAAACCTATAGATAGTGCTTCTCCTGTAAGAAAACGCTGAATTTTTTGATTTTCTTGCACACGAGAGACAATATCACCGACATAACGAGACTCAAAAAATGATAAAGGTAGCCCAAATGTATGTTTAATAAAACCTACCATTAAGGCGATACTAATGCGGTTGGCTGTGTGGTCAAGTAAATATTGCCTTAACCCATTAATAGCGACACGAAATAATCCGAAAATTAACAATCCAAAGCCGACAGTATTTAATGTTAGGACACTGCCTTGGACAATGACTCTATCTAACAAAAGTTGAGTAAATAAAGGTGTGACTAAACCAAATATCTGAATTAAGATCGAAGCAATAAATACTTCTAGAAGAACTTGAAAATGGGGTTTAACTAACTCTAATAATTGCCAAAATGGACTGTTAGCTTCTGCGGTTTTTTTCAGAGAAGCTGTGGGTTCTAATAATAAGGCGTAACCAGTCCAACCGGCTTTAAATTGACTAATGGTAAGATGACGCAGACCAATGGCAGGATCACCCACAATTACCTGTTTTTTGGTAATTTCATAGACAACTATGTAATGTTTTCCTTCCCAATGGGCGATCGCGGGTAAAGATTGTTCCGCAAATTTATCCAAGCTGGCTTTAACTGGACGAGTGGCAAAACCAAGGGTTTCTGCTGCCGCACTTAAACTTCGCATGGATGCACCACTACGGCTAATATTTGCCAGATCCCGCAACCGATTAATACTGAGATTTTTTCCCCAATAACGACCAACCATAACTAAACAGGCCGCAGCACAATCAGCAGCACTTTGTTGTTCTACAAATGGATAACGTTTACTAAATTTACGCCACCAATTTGTAGCAGTTACGGTGGGAACAGGAAAGTAGTGAGGACGCTTTTTTGGTGGGGTAACTGGGGTAATTATTGGTTGAGAAAAATTGGCATTTTTAATCGCTTTTGGGACTGGAATTACGGGCGATTCTGGAGATTTATTAGTATTAACTATTTCCGCTTTATCCAGTAATCGCCCATAAATACTGGGAAATTCTCCCATGATTTTATTTAAGGTTTTTTGGGGAAGATAGGCAACTTTTAAATTTACAGAAGCTCTAGCCACATAATTGCTAAACTGTTGTTCTGGAAATAAAGTTAATTCTCCAAATGACTCCCCTGCTGTGAGAGTATTAATTAAATTATTGGAGCTATCAAGCAATCTCACCTTACCACTCAATACAATATAAATTCCTGGCTTGGCTGTTGTCCCTTGCCAAAATTGCTTGGCTATTGGTGGTTCAATAATTTCTAAAGCATTGATACAATCTATAATTGCTCGCTCTGATAACACATCACCTAAGATTTGTTGAATGTGTGTAGCTAATTGTTCCTGAGAAAACCCTGATACCATTGACTAACCTCCACAACATTATTATTTATTGGTCTGCAATAGATTAAATGACCAATGAAAACTAGGTTCAGGGGGAGAATGTAAATCACTAATTTTAATAGCAATTTCCTGATTTTCTGTAGTTAGAGAATTTTTACGTTTAGTGGAAAGTCCCATTTGTTTGAGGAGACGATTAATATGGCGATCGCTAATTTGAATCCCTAACTCCTTAGCTAAATGTTTACTTAACCATTGGGCCGTCCAATCACTAAAAGCATAGCCATATTCACGGGGACTAGAATTAACTAATTCTTTCAATCTTTCAATATATTGATGATTAACAATCTTTGGTCTACCCAATGGCCGCTGATTCCATTTGTGCGCCATACCCGCCTCAGCAATACCGATCCAATATCTGGCCATTTCTTGGGAACAACCAATAATTTCACAAATATGAGTTTGGGATTTTCCCATATCTGCTAACAACATAATCTCAATGCGTCGCCGATATTCTGGTTGTGAATTACTTTGTAAATTTTTCAGCAATGCCTTACGCTGAAAAGGAGTTAAAAACTTACTTTCATAATTATCGTAAATATTAAGAAACTGATCTTGATGAGAATAAGATGACATAATTCTTACCACTTGATTTTTCTTTGCAAATTTGGGCAAATCTATAGCAGGAGGCAGGAGGAAAAGCCTTCTGTTGTCTGATAGCGCACCGTAGGGTAAGCCATGTTTTCAGTTTCAGTTACTCTCTCATTCAACTGCGTACCGCTATATCTGTTAAATTTATTGCTCAAATCGAAATGCAACAAATTTCACAAACACTCAGTATTTGTTTAATTCTCAATATTTATGTGCTGTTATTTCCCCCCATAAACAGCATGATCTGGTAAAACACCCAGAGATAATCATCTCTAAAAATTTTTGTTTTCAACATTCATCCCTCAGCCATTAGCTTTTAAGGCTGACAAACACCGGTATTGAGGTTAATTTATTAACCCACAAATATTTGAAATGATTGAATTGTAATTAGCCAATAATTACACAACACCTGTTGCCACAAATGTAACCTTAACGTGAATAAGCCCAGGCAGAATCAAATCTATCTTTTTACAGTAGCCTAAAATCATCAAACTCTCATCAGCAGAGTTTCTGAAATTTCAAATTGTCTGCCAGATCAGTTTAGATACAAAAGTGATAAAGCTGTGATTGTTATCTTTAAATTCTGCTATATCTTCTTCTAAAATTTATATAAAAAATCAAATCTTTATCTAAGGTTTATAAAAACTTCATCAAAAATTCATATAAATGCCCCTCAGGTAAAAATAGATTTATCAAAATTTCGTAAATCTAGCCATTCATGGTATAAAAATTTTAAAATAAATATATGTAAGGTGGGCACTGCCCACCACGTTTACATGAGAAATCAAATATCAACCAGATTTTATGGCTGAATTTTGAATTCTGTTATATCGTTATATCAATTGCCAGTTGATATCACAGAAATCATTTCCTTTGCCAATGAGAGAATGATTTCACCATGACTTTTTCGTTTTCTCATCTACCTTTGTGACTAAAGTTAGCCAGACTATAGCCACAGCACATTAGTAGCAGAAGTTATTTTGCCATCTCAATATAATTGGAGTAACCCACCACTCTCATTGAAAATTGGTCAGACTTCTTGAGAAAACGAACCACCGTTAGTCATAGTTCATCAGTCTGAATCTACAATTTATTTAATTAATCAGAAACTGAATGCTTCAGCAATCAGATTGTGTATTTCACCTACAGACATAAACAACTTCTTGGCAAAATCTCAGTGATTTGCCATGAACCTTTGTTTAAGTTCCTATTTCTAATTTATAAGATGTTACCAGTGTATATTTGCCATTCTGGCAGATTTTTACAAGGATTCCGTAATTGCAGTTACTCATCTTTGAGATTAATCAGGACTGAGTAACCAGCAATTCCAGTATTGAAGCCAACTATGCCGACTTTTTTTCTCTGCTGTTAACCCGTGCTTCCCCCTTTTGCTTATTTCCCACTTCTAGATAGGCTATATCTTTAATTTTGCTCAAACAGTTAGATGCCAGATGACCTTCAGTTCTTTTCTCTGGGGTGGGTTTAGCAAGTTTTAAATTTTCATTATTTTGTGAGTTAGAGCGATTCATGCGAGAGTTTTCTTTAACTATGCGGTTGTAAGTGCGATAAGGGATATAGTGCATCGGATTATAACCAACGAACCGCAACATTAATACACAAGCCCAAGAATACTTTCCTGCCAAAATCGCTTCCACTACTTGGTCAAGTTGTTCAGGATGGATTTTTGGTTCTAAGTTGTTACTGCCAGCAATATCTTGATTCATCATTTTAGTTACCTTTCAATTGAATAAATTAGTCCAGTTCTGCAAATACGATGCTTTTGATGGGAGTGGATAAACAGCCTCAGTCTATTTGCTATTGCGAAAATGACCGGAATCTATAGGTAATCAATTGCTGGCAAATGCACAAAAGAGTAATTATCTTGGCCAAAAGTATGGCACTTATACATTTAGAGACTTGACAGAAATACAACTCGAAGAAATGTAAATCTAAATTTATCTGAGGAACGGAGCTAAAAGCGGGCTGTAACCTGACGATGTTGTTCATAACCTGACCTGTGATTTAAAACCTGATTGTTTTTAATCAAGCCTGTGTGCTGCTGTGCTTTGCCGGATATACCCTGATATTCTCAGGAGTCTTAACAGTTTTAGGATAGTAGTACATAAGTTTTATATAGCTGTCACTTTGTACTGACTCATGAATTATCTGCTTTCTACCTGGAGAATGTAAATTCGACGTAGCTTTTTGTAGATGCTGTGTGTATTTTTGAAACTTTCCAAGTGTTTATCTTCTGCTTTTCCCTAGTTACTGCTGTATAACTTTTTACTATTCAGTATTAGGCTTTTCAGTAAAAGCGCATAATTGCTGAATGGAGTCAGGAAAATCATTGATTTTTCAATTTCAAAACCCACATTTTTATTTATACTATTTTTTCTCGCTAATGTCATCTGCCAAAGTGGCAATTTTTAAGTTAAATTTACTGAAGATATCTAGATATTTACTTATGTCTTGTGCAAGTTTGAGTTTTGTCCCTACTTATCAAAAAATGAGGGGTGTTACCCCCCACTTTAATCTCATTTCCAGATGGTATTATTGCTATACAAGGCAAAAAAAACGCTCACCTCTATGATCTAGCCTCTCCAGGTATAGATAATA
>OGVQ01000107.1_pt1 | contig 18369 bp, 16 predicted proteins | sample 1575801 | NCBI WGS metagenome assembly OGVQ01 (sample SAMN07581550, study PRJEB24739) | freshwater metagenome | place: Singapore | collected 2015-04 | reverse complement strand
TGGGTTTATTGGGGTTGATAGTTAAAGAATAGTTGAATTGATATTGGTTAAAAGTCATAGCTATAGCACTTGTTCATGCCCAGATCCCCGACTTCTTTTATTGATTGTGTCCATAAATGATAAATTGATCACAGAAGTCGGGGATCTTTTTACCTCACATGAATTCTTACTCAATTTTTAATTGTTGAATATGTTGATGAAAATAATTTTTAGTTTTTGCTTAATGCTTTTTTTGTTCTTAGGAAATAATGAAGCACAAGCTGGAGAATTAGCAGAACATTTAGCCAAATTCCCCCAATGGGAAAAATTAACATCAGTCAAATCAGCCAAAGGAGATTTAGTTTACCCTGAATGGATGTCTGGAACTTGGAAAGTTACTAGCACATTAGTAGATTTAGCCGCACCTTTAGCACCGGATATAGTCACACCAGGTTTTGAAGGCAATCGCAGTCAATTAAATCAACCAATTAGTTTTTTGGTTAAATTTGTCAAAGTTCAACCTACTAATAATAATTTAAAAATTATTCCTAATTTCCAGAATCAACCATTAATATTAGTAGCTGATAGAGAATTTAATAGTTTAAATTTAACCAAAGCTTATTTAGGAGATAAAGCTGTATTATCATCGAAAGTAGATCCTAAATCTCCCAATCGGCAAATTACATTCTTGCGCGGTGAACGTCAATTAGTTTCCATTATTACAGCCCGCGCTACAGAAACAATATCAGATGATCAATTCATCGCTACAGAAGTTTTTCAACAATTATTTAAAGGTGGTTCTCGTCCCTATTTCAATACTGTAGAATCAACCACCGCTTATCAAAAACTTTCTACATCTTCCCCCACTATTACAGCAGATCAAGTAACCGCCGTCTATCTTTCTCCCCAAGATCCTGATTATTTTGCCGCAGGTTCTCAACCAGTCGCATTATATCGTTATCTTTTGGAATTTTACCCTTTTTAAATTCCTAAATTATGTAGAGACATTCCTCTGAACATCTCTACATAATGGGTAATTAATAAGCTGATGTGCAGCTAAACTGTATAATTAAAAAACCTGAAGCTACGGTAGCACAAGCATCTTGCTTGTATTAATTATTCAAATTAAAAGCACAACAGCTTAAACCTGAGTCTCTGAATTGAGTTGTTTAATATGTCAGGATACAGAATAGCCGTTTTCAAGTCATTTGAGGATTCCTGCTACAAATAAATATTCTTACTCCTGACTCGGTGACTCGGTGAATTCTTACCTTAATATCGAAAAATAGCTGCTACACTGACTCCATCAAGTATTGATTCTGGTTCAAGATGATAAACTTTACCACCATTTAAAAGTGTGTGAATCGCTGCAAAATTTAACATATCTTCATCATCTGATTCTGGTTCTGAATGTAAATCAACTGTAACATTCTGCCTATCAAATTTCCCCCATATATATTTTTTAAGAGGTACAAACAAAGTATCAACTCGTTGATAATAGGCTGCGGTGATAATTTCTTTGATATCATTGGCGATTTTTCTACTTTTTTCACCAGCTAGTTGCAAATAAACCTCTATTAAGTTGTGATATTCTTGCTGAAATAAAGGCTGCACAATTTCCCAAGCTGCATGATTTAATTCTTGGGGTTTGAGAATTTCTGCATTACCATAAATACCTGTTTCTAATAGATAGGGATAAGTATTAGCTTGTCTGTAAATTGGTAATAAATACTCTACTCCTGCTAATAATAAAGGTGTTTTTTCACCTCGTATTTTTTGATGTAATGCACTATCAACAGCATAACAAAATTGTAAAATATCTTCTTCATGTTTCTCTCGATCAGGACTACCCTGTCCATGTACAGAACCGGGATGTTGAGCAGCAGAAGCTGCACCTATAGGTATGCCAATTCTGTGCTGTATACCTTTTTGTAATTCATCTTCCAGGAGAGTTTCATCCAAATTATGAGGCATATTTTCTACTGCTACTTCATTGAGTTGGTAGCGCGTTCCTAAGTAAAATTTGACATGATGTTGACTTAACGCCAAGATGTAGAATTTTGCATCATTATTAATCAGGTTTAACAAAGGTTTGATGTGAAAATTATTACCAGTAACTACTAATTGAGGGCAGGAAATTGGTAAACAATAGTGATGAAATAGATTTGGGGAAGTAAAAATTACTAATCCATGATTTTGATTTTCCCAAAAATCAGTATTGTCTAATTCCATCACTGGTTTGAGCAAATTTACAGTTTCAGCATGACGTAACCCTATTTCATCTAAGCGATTTTCAGCTTCCCGAATTAAATTTTTAAACCGAATCGGATTTTGTCGGGTTTCTCCTCCGACTTTTTCCACAGGTAGATACAGAGAAACGCATGGATGCTGAGGATTTTGGACTAAACTTTTGAGTTCATCAAGAGAAAATATAGTCATAGATTTTATCCCCATCTAGGAAAACTAGAGAATATAGATTCAATTCAACTCTTGATGTGACAACTCTGCATCTTTCTTTTGACAAGAAATTACCCGCTTGATCTTCCTTTTTATAGATAGAACCTAAGAATTAAGGGAAAAGGGAACTGGGAAGATAAAAGAAAAATGTTCTTCATTCTGATAGCGCGGCGTGGCGTTAGCCATACTCCTAAACACCTGTAAGGGTGAACGGCCGTTCACCCCTACTGACCGACTCCTGAACTCCTGAAGTGAATTATTCCCCTTTGATTACATTGGGAATTGTTTTTAGGATGCGTGTGGCAATTTCTTCTGGTGTTTCCGTGGCTTGAATTGTAATATGTAAGTCAGCTTGGGAGTATAGTGATTGACGTTGTTCTAAAAGATTTCTCAGTTTAGCTTCGGGATCTGAATCTTGTAAAAGCGGCCTTGTATGATCTTCTGCTAATCGCTCTAATAATATAGGGATTGGTACATCTAACCAAACTATTAAACCATGATGGAGATAACTCCAATTATACTGCTGGGTCACTATACCCCCACCAGTAGCAATAATTAACTTAGTATAGGAACAAACTTGAGCTAAAACATTACTCTCTAGTTGACGAAACTCAGTTTCACCATTTTCAGCAAATATTTCGTTGATAGATTTACCTGCAACTTTAGTGATCAATTCATCTGTATCTATAAATCTATAACCTATTTTCTCTGCTAATAATTTTCCTACCGTTGTCTTCCCGACTCCCATCATCCCAATTAAGTAGAGATTAACTCCTTTAAGTAAATTTGTCATCAGTATTTTCTCCTGTAAAATCAATTAGATATTATGACTTTTTTTTATGAATTTTGGCAATTATTGCGATTTAATCTTATTAATTCTGTAACCAAATCCATACAAATCTCCTGGAAATTGACCCAAGTTCAACCATATAACCCACATTCCGCACCCTCAACTGTCACAGAGGGAAATTACGGAGATAAAAAATCAAAGTGAGCATGAAAACAGACATATAAAGTGAAAAAAGGCATTTGAGAAACAGTAAATCACCAAAAATGTCATCAAAACCTATTCTCAATAAGGAGCAATAAGAATTAACACCACCTAGAGGAGTCAACCGATAAATAAATGAAGAGATTCAAGACAAAAATCATAAGTTAGACTAATATTTACAGGATAAAAACGAAATTATAGACATAGTAAAGTGAAGCTAAAAATTAAAGAGATTAGCTCATTTTCACTCATAGAAATTAAATTGATAGAGATAATAATTAGGTGAGTAATTTATAGTAACATAAACAATGATCTGGTAAAAGACTCAAGATAAAATCTCTGTCCTTATTCCAATTAGAAATATGTTCTTCCTGATTGAGTGTAACCAAATGAATACATTGAAGGCATTGAAAAATCCAGCGTAAAGTAGGGCGATTAGTTGCTTTGCCTTCATCAGGAGATGCGATAGCGAAGCGCTGCTGCAAGCAGTTCGTTCTTTTCCGATCAAATTCTACCAAAGAAAGCGAATCATCCTGTGATAACAACAACATAAACCGCTTCCTCTGACCAAAAATAAACAACTCCGGTTCTTTTTTCCTCAGCTGTTTCAGCGTTTCACAGGCAATATCAAAACTTATCCCCGTAGACAATTAATATACCAATAATTTGGCAAATGACAAATATAATGTGCAAATGTACAAGGCCAGTAGCTGGATTTGAACCTGCGACCTTCCGATTACAAGTCGGATGCACTACCACTGTGCTATACTGGCGGATTTTGGTAAGCGTATTTTTCACTGCCTCACCGATTCCATATTATAGCATAACCAGAATATTTGTCTAGAGGGTAAACAAAATATTTTTCTGGTTGGCAAATATCGGTAAAAGTAGCCGTCATGTTGTAGATTGATGCCCAAATATTTGGTACAGTTCAATTGGTGTATTCCTTATGACACAGCTGAAGGCGCGGAAAAACATTTGTTCTTTAATAGATAATCAAGCATGGCAGCATTGATCGGCAGAGATTTATTAAGTTTAGCGGATCTGACTTCTGGGGAACTGCAAGAACTTCTGGAATTAGCTACTGAACTAAAGTCGGAAAAACTGAAGTTACATTGTAATAAAGTTTTGGGTTTGTTGTTTTCCAAAGCGTCAACACGCACTAGAGTTAGTTTTACGGTCGCAATGTACCAATTGGGGGGACAGGTAATTGATCTTCATCCCAATGTAACTCAGGTGAGTCGAGGAGAACCCATCCAAGATACAGCTAGGGTGTTAGATCGTTATTTGGATGTTCTGGCAATTCGTACCTTTGCTCAACAGGAGTTGGAAACTTTTGCTAACTATGCGAAAATTCCCGTGATCAATGCCCTCACCGATTTAGAACACCCTTGTCAAATTTTGGCTGATTTACTCACCATTCAAGAAAAGTTTGGAACTTTAGCCGGTTTAACATTAACCTATGTCGGTGATGGGAATAATGTCGCTAATTCTCTCATGTTGGGTTGTGCTTTAGTGGGAATGAATGTCAGAATTGCTTTTCCGTCAGGATATTCCCCAGATGCGGAAATTGTGGAAAAATCTAGAGCGATCGCTAATAATAAAACCGAAGTTCTCCTCACCCATGATCCCGAAGCCGCCGCTAAAGGTGCATCTGTACTTTATACTGATGTTTGGGCAAGTATGGGACAAGAAACTGAAGCCAATAACCGTTTTCCTGTTTTCCAACCCTATCAAATTTCTGAACAATTATTAAGCCTTGCTGATCCAGAGGCAATTGTTTTACACTGTTTACCAGCCCATCGTGGGGAAGAAATTACAGAACAAGTAATTGAAGGTTCACAATCACGGGTTTGGGATCAGGCGGAAAATCGCCTCCATGCTCAAAAAGCTTTACTGGCAAGTATTCTTGGGGCAAAATAAACATATTGGTAATTGGTAATTGGTAATGGGTTATTGGTTAAATTCTTATCTGTTCCCTATTAATTACCAATTATCATGAATATTTAATAAAAGCTTGTTAAGGGAAGATTTTTGTAGTACCAATGTTCTAAGGACATTTATCATTTACTTCCCGATAAAATTATGGAACGTCTGACAGAACCTCAAAAAGAACTATACGAATGGTTGGTAGAATATATCAGGTTGAATCAACATTCTCCCTCAATTCGCCAAATGATGCAAGGAATGAATTTGAAATCTCCCGCACCCATTCAAAGTCGTTTAGAACATTTACGCAATAAGGGTTACATTGGTTGGAATGAAGGTAGAGCCAGAACAATTCGCATACTTCATCCTGCTAAACAGGGTGTGCCAATTTTAGGAACTATTGCTGCTGGTGGTTTAATAGAACCTTTCACAGATGGGGTAGAACATTTAGATTTAGCTAATTTATCATTACCTCCCCAAAGCTATGCTTTACGGGTTGCTGGGGATAGTATGATTGAAGATTTGATAGCCGATGGTGATGTGGTATTTTTACGCCCCGTAGCTGAACCAAGTCAGTTAAAAAATGGAACTATCGTCGCTGCGAGGGTCGAAGGATATGGAACAACTTTAAAACGATTTTACCGCCATGATGATCTTGTCACCCTTAAACCTGCAAATCGCAATTATCTCCCCATAGCAGCACCAGCAATGGAGGTAGAGGTACAAGGTTCATTAATTGGTATTTGGCGTAATTATAACTAAAGACTGGGTAATGGGTAATAGACATTAGGAGTGAAAATTATCGTAGGGACAATTCATGAATTGTCCCCACAAGGGTTTGGTGGTTATGTACATTTAATTACTACCATATGTCTAATGGGTCATCAATAGAAATCTGTTGAAAAAGAATCTGAAAACCTAATTTCCGGAGAGGTCTAATTACCAATTACCAACCACCAATTACTAATCACCAATTACTAATCACCAATTACCAATTACCAACTTATGTACTTAACGCGAAATGCAGTGCCGAAATTGCCTACTTTTAAACTCAAATTACCTTATACGGGGGAGAAAAAGGGCAGTTATCAAATTAAGAAATCATTACCGGGATGTCCAAAAATGCCTTTATTTCTCCAATTGCGGGGATATCAACGTCAAGCTGTGACTAGCTGGTTTGCTAATCATGGTAGGGGGACATTAAAAATGGCTACTGGTAGTGGTAAGACTATTACTGCATTAGCGATCGCTTGCGAATTATATCAACAAATTGGTTTACAAGTCTTGTTGGTGGTGTGTCCCTATCGTCATCTTGTTACCCAATGGGGCAGAGAATGTGAGAAATTTAACTTACAGCCGATTTTAGCATTTGATAATTTACGCAGTTGGCAAAGTCAACTTTCTACACAAATCTATAATTTGTCTTCTGGTTCTCAAGATTTCGTCACGGTAATTACCACTAACTCGACTTTAATTAGTGAAGGTTTTCAAACACAACTTAAATATTTTCCCCCAAAAACATTAATTATTGGTGATGAAGCCCATAATTTAGGCGCGCCAAAACTAGAGGAAAGTTTACCCCGCAATGTCGGTTTACGTTTAGCTTTATCAGCCACACCAGAAAGATATTTTGATGATGATGGAACACAATCTTTATTAGATTATTTTGGCAATGTTCTGCAACCTGAATTTAGTTTACAGGATGCAATTTCTGAAGGTGCATTAGTCCATTATATCTATAATCCTATATTAGTAGAACTAACGGAAAATGAGAGTATAGCTTATTTAAAACTAACTAAAAAAATCGGTCGTTCTATCCTCTATCGAGATCGAGAAATTGGGGAAGGGGCAGATTTTGAAGACAACGAAGACATTAAATCATTATTGATGCAAAGGGCGCGATTAATTGGCACAGCAGAAAATAAATTAATTGCCTTACAAGAATTAATGGCAACTCGTCGAGAAACTACCCATACACTGTTTTATTGTAGTGATGGTTCTCAAGAAATCGGACAACGTTATTCTCTGCGTCAACTCAAAGCTGTTGCTAAAATTTTGGGAGGAGAATTAGGTTATAAAGTCAGTACCTACACAGCAAACACTTCTTTAGAAGAAAGAGAAATTTTACGTCGTCAATTTGAAAGTGGAGAATTACAGGGTTTAGTGGCAATTCGCTGTTTAGATGAAGGTGTAGATATTCCCGCAATTCAAACCGCAGTCATTTTATCAAGTTCAGGAAATCCCCGGCAATTTATCCAACGTCGGGGACGGGTTTTACGCCCTCATCCTGGTAAGGAACGGGCAACGATTTTTGATATGATTGTGTTACCGCCAGATTTAGATAGAGAAACTATTGAAGTGGAACGGAATTTATTAAGGAAAGAGTTACGTCGGTTTGTGGAATTTGCTGATTTAGCTGATAATGCTGGGGAAGCGAGGATGAAATTATTGGCTTTGCAAAAACGATATGGGTTATTGGATATTTAATATGGTGTAAATAATTCTTTTCTAATCCTCTAATTGCACACCTTCAATTAATTTATGTGTAATTACCCAAATTACCAGGGTTGAACCCTAATTTCTCATTCTCTTCCCGTTCAAAGTCTCTTTTTATTTCAATTCCTGCTGGTAATTCGTAAGGATTCATAGTTTCATTATGCAGTAACTAAAGATTGATCTTCTTCCCAAAAAAACAAAGGTTCAAGTTCACCTGATTCAGCAAAAGTAATTGCAGCTATTAAACATTGGTGTAAATCAACACAATTTTTTTTATAATAATTCCCTGCTTGTCCACCAACAATTAATTTTTGCTCATTAGGAGAACTAATATTGTTATTTTTCGCATTTATTGATGCCTCATAAAAACTAGATAAATTCCTTTTTCTACGAGATGAACTTCTTTTTATACGATAAAAAAGAAAGGTCTCTATCTACAACTAAACGAGCTTTTTTACCCTTAATACCTGCATCTTTTACTTGCCGAAAAGCATCAGCTTCTGCATGAGTTTTAGAAGTAGCGTTAACATTGAAAGTTATTTGCCGACGGTAAGGATTATTACTAGAGTTTATGGCAAAAAAACTTTGACCATCTATTTCTAGTTTAGCAATTGTTGAGCCATCTGTCTCACTACCAGGAGGAGGTAAACTAAGACGCCGCCTATATTCAGCCAAGTCTTCAAAAATACTGTCCGTTTTTATTCTCCCTTGACTTAACGATTACTGTTTTATTTTAGCATAGGTAAACTCAAGTTATTTTAATTATACTAAGATACTGGCAAATAAGTAAACTTCACCTATGACTTATCTTAGTTAATCGAGAAATTATGAATTATGACTACTGCCAACCCTAACCATAATAAAAATACATATCGAGTTAATTGTAAAGCTTTATCAATAGAATCTGAAGTAATGGGATAAATAGCATCTCCTAAAAGTGGTTTTTCTTTAGCTACTCCCCCATACCAATTTATCCCTCCCATTTGCACACCCAAAACCGCAGCATAAGCACATTCACTCCAACCAGAATTAGGACTGGGATCTTTAATGGCATCCCGGCGACAAATTCGCCAAACATTGACAGGTTTTAACGATAATAATGATAAAGTTATCACCATTAACCGACAAGGCACCCAAGTTAAATAATCTTCCAACCGCGCACTAAACCAACCAATATAAGTGTAAGGAGTTTCCTTATAACCAACCATTGAATCTAAAGTGCTACTTGCCTTATATGCTAAAGCCAAAGGAGCAATACCAATTATAGGAATAAACGCCCCAACCATAGAATAAAAAAGAGGAGCGATCACCCCATCAGTAGCATTTTCTGTCACAGTTTCTAAAACTGCTCTCAGAATTTCTGCCTCTGAAAGATTTGCTGTATCTCTACCAACATAATTACTTAAAACCTGTCGTGCTGATGCTAATTCTCCCTTCATTAAAGGTTCAAGCACCTCCATCGCTGCATTTCGTAAACTTTTGAGCGCGAAACAACTAGCTACAAGAATACTTTCTACAGCTATTCCTAAGAATGGATGTACCGACCTGGCAGTTTGAATTATTATCGAACCAACTAACCCACTACCAATAATCACAATTACCCCTAAGATCATTCCCGCAAGACGCTGAGAAAGAGGATTTTGACAATATTGGAGGGCTAATTTAGTCAACCGAGAAATTACCCATCCCATCACACGCACAGGATGAGGCCAACCCCAAGGATCACCGATTAAATAATCTAAAAATGCAGCTAAAACCAAAACAGCAGATATCATTTTTCCTTTTGCCTTGCCATATAGCGGTTATCGGTCGGATAGAATATGATCTAGGGCGGGGAAACCCTGCCCCTACGGGTTTTGTAATTTAATCACTGTATATCATGTAAGTGCATACCCCTATAAGGACAATTTTTAACATGAACCTACTAAATTGCAATTTTCCGTGTTAAATGGTTAGCATTAACGAAATTTGTTAACTTAGGATGATGTTTAAATAAATATCAATCTTGATCTACTGAGGAGTGAAAATGAGTAATATTATTTTTCGTAAAAGTTTTTTAGCCTTACCCAGTCTTGCAGCTTTGGTGGTTGCAGGTAGCGGACTTGCGGCAAATGCTCAGACAGTCCAACGGGAAACAATTATCACTCCCACAAGCCAAGAATTAGTATCCACTATAGCCACAGATGAAACAGCTAAACTCACACCTGTACCGGGAACTGTAGCAACATCATCCGCGATGCTTAATTCTAGTGCTAATACAGCTAGTGAAAAAAGCGAACCATCTAACCGCGTAGCACAATCTGATATTGAAATTGGTAGAACAACTCGTAGTGGCAGTTATATCGGTGTTGGTGGAAACATTGGTATAACCGGCAATTCCTCAGCCTTGGGTGATGCTAATTTCACCGTTATTAGTAAAATTGGTTTTACCAAATCCCTATCCATCAGACCATCCGTTATCATCGGTGATGACACCACAATTCTTGCTCCTATTACCTACGATTTTTCGTTACAATCAGGAGATCTATTTACTGAACCTTCAGCGATCGCTCCCTATCTTGGAGTAGGTGCAGCCATTAAAACTGGTGATAACTCTAAAACCGCTTTTTTAGTGACTGGCGGTATAGACGTACCCCTAAATAATAGATTCACAGCTACCGCCGCCGTCAATGCTGGATTTTTTAATCAAACTGATGTTGGCGTTCTTTTAGGAGTTGGTTACAACTTCAGTGGGTTTTAGGAAATAGGAGTTCAGTTAAACAGGGGCGAACGTCCGTTCGCCCCTACAGTTTAGGAAGAAAGAAGAAGAAGATTATTTTCCCCTCTGCTCCCCTACTTAGGACTAACTTGATCAATCACCTGGATTTTGCCATCATCGCGGACTGTCCAGACATCATAAGTACCAATGACATCACCATTAGCGTCAACATCTACATCACCGCTTGCGCCTTGGTAATTAATTTGTTTGCCTTCTTTAAGAAGCTTCAAGCCTTCACATACATCACTTACGGCTGTACCTTTACCAGCGGCCACTTCCCGCAATTTACCAGCAATACCCACTCCTGTATTTTCCTTAGCTGCTTGGGCGGCTAATACTAATAATGCCGCAGCGTCCCAAGCTTGAGGAGCGTATTCTCCTGGTGAACCGCCTTTTTTCTCGTTCCAGAGTTTATTAAAGTTTTCTAAACCTGGACCACTAGAACCGGGAACTGTTCCAATAGCCCCGGATAAAATATATTTGCCATTACTACCTTTACCAACTTGATCGGGAAAACTAGCGGATTTTACCCCATCTGTAAGTAAAATTTGTACTCCTTTGGTGACACCTTGCTGATAAGCAGCTTTGAGGAATAAACTGCCAGTTTCGGCATATAAGACCCCTAAAACCGCATCTGGTTTACCAGCAAAGGCGGCACTTGCTTCTGTATCAAATGTTTGCGCCTTGGGATCGTAGCGAACAGGTTTATCTTTATTAACTACTGTTCCGCCTAATTTTTCAAAAGTATCTACAAATGCTTTTTCAAAACCCACGCCATAGTCATTGTTAATGACGACTGTGGACACTCGTTTAAAACCTTTTTTCTTAGCAAGTTGGGCTAAAGCTAATGCTTGATAGGTATCAGGGGGAGCAGTCCGCGCCCAAAAGCCCTTGAAGTCACCTTTTTTAGCTTTGTCAGTAAATACAGGACTGGTGCTACCAGGAGAAATGAGCATCACTTTATTAGGAACAGCAACGGAAACTGCCGCAGTGGAAACGCTGCTTGCAAAAGAACCAACTACACCAGCGACCTTATCTAAAGTTGCTAATTTGGTCATACCCGCAGCGCCGGCTTTGGGGTCTGTTTGGTCGTCTACTTCTATTAAACTCACTTTTTCACCATTGACACCGCCACAAGCGTTAACGGTTTCTACCAGTAAGGGAACTGAACCAACCATTTGTTGACCAATGGAAGCTAAGTCACCGGTTGTAGGTAATAAACTACCAAGTTTCAAGCCTTTGGTATTACTGCTTGTAGAGGTAGCAGCAGGACTATTTGTAGCTGTTGTTGTGGGTGCAGTGGTATCACCTCCGGTGGATGGTGGAGGGGTAGGATTTTCACAAGCAGCTAACAAGAAACCACTGGCTATGGTTGCTATACTCAAGGCTAGGGAAACACTAATTTTCGACACAGTTAAACTCACTCCTCAGATATTCAGAAACTTCATGCACATACATCGAGTATGTAAACCCCAGATAATAACATTTTCAAACTGTCATTGATTTTAATTTATCTAAACTATAACGTAAGTATTCAGGTATAGCACTTGTTCATGCCCAGATCCCCGACTTCTTTTATTGATTGTGTCCATAAATGATAAATTGCTCATAGAAGTCGGGGATCTTTTTGCCTCACCTGAATTCTTACACCATAACTTTTTCGCCGGGGTGAGGAGCGATGACTTTGGTTGTTAAATTATTTTTTTCTAGTAATGTCTGAAATTCTGCCATAGTTCCCTGGGTTTGGATCAACTTTGCCAATATTCCCGCAAATACAATATCTCCTCCTGCTGCTGTAGGGAGCATAAATTGAGGTTTTACAGATTTTGCTATTTCTAGGGCGCTATTCATCCCCTTAATCACAGTACCGATTATGGGTAGGGCGATATCAATAATTGGTGTAATGATTACATCAATGTGTGCTATCTCTTTGATTTGTGGAGAATGATAGCCATGAGGTTCATAATACAAGGTAGAATTATTGGCTAAATCTTTGACCAAATAGCCGTTTTCTAATAAAGTTGGGCCAATGGGAGAACCGGGAAAGGCTTTAATTTCTACTTGATTATTTAAAGTGAATATTTCACCATGTTTGAGGGTGATGATTTGTTGATAATCCAATTGTTCTACAACTTTGGCAGCATTGGGGGAAGCAACAACAGGAATATTTTTATCAAGTTGTTTTAATGTGGGTAAGTGTGTGTGATCTTCTAAGCCTTGAGAAAGGATAATTAAATTTATATTATCTGGTATTGACCGATCCTGAGAACGAGAAGCTTTAAATAACCAATCTAAATTATTAAAGGTTAAATCACCAATTAACCAAGGGTCAATTAGTATTTTTTGTTCAGCAATTTCCATGAGCCAACTATTATTATCTAGCCAAGTTAAATTCATAATTACAGAAAACGCTATTTATGATCCAATTGTACCCAAGATGTAGGGGTTTAAGGGCAATTACATAGTTTGTCACACTAGGTACTGAAGAACCTAAGGTTTTTCAGTAACTCTATGGAAATGGAGCGAAATATTGATGTATTAGTATTATCAGTAAAATATCAAGATGTAAATGGGGGCATCAAAACCATGCAAATCAAGCTGATTTCCGAAAATAAACTGACACAGGAGCAGGAAGAACAGGTTTTTAACCTGCCAGTAGCTATCGGACGAAAAATGACCCAACTTCCTGCGGTTATCAATGGTGAAACCGTGTCTCCTATAGAATTATTAGACTCTAATAAACAAATTTCTCAGTTTCATGCTCAAATTACCTTAGAAAACAATCAGGTTTACTTAGAAGACAAAAGTACCAATGGTACTAGAATCAACGATCAAAAGCTACTTAAACAACGTCAGACTTTAAAGAGTGGGGATAGACTGGGAATAGGTAATTACAGCATTACCGTTATTCTCATTGAAGCCAGCGATGATGATGCTACCATTGTATTTGAAAATACGTCCACAATTTTTAACCCCCAAACTGAGATTATTCCCGTATCTAGGGTGGGGAAATTACCAGATTCTGGATCATCCATCATTTTTAACCCTTATACGGATGCTTTAGAACAGCAAACTCCCGATGCTGCACCTAGTCAATCTACGGGTTTTCCCTATGATCTCAAGTTTTGGAATGCACAAAAGGTTTCCCTAGAAGCTATTCGTCGCAGTGGTATTTCAGTCAGAGAAACAGAATACGTTGCCTGTGGGGGAGGCATGGGCAGTTTTGTTTGGGTGGATATGTTGAGAATTGCGGGAGTTAAACCGGAAGATATTAGGGTTTTAAGTGTTCAAGACAAACCTTATAAGCGCTATGAAAGCCTCCTCAAAAATTGTCAAATTCCCCGACATAAACGAATTCGTTCCGGTTCAGATTCCTGTCCTGATAATATTTGGGGCTGGCCAGGATATGCCTTAAGAGATGCTTGGAGATCCTTTTTTTCTGGACAAGTTGGTGCAGCTTTAGGATTTTTGTGGCAAGTGTTCGCCGAACCTGTTTATGCAGATACTTACACCCCCCGTGGACGAGATGTATTTGAGTCCATGGGACGGGAGAGCGATCGCATTGGTTGGGATAAAATGTTAGAACCTGGCAGTATTCGCAGTCTACGACAAACGGAAGACGGGCGTTATTGTATTGCCTATTCCAACGGAAAGGACGAAAATCACCAATTTTTATTAGCTAAATATGTCCATCTCTGCACAGGTTATCCCGCAATCAAACTACTAAAAGACCTGGAACAATATCGTCAGCAATATCCCGAAGAAACAGGAAATTATAAAACAGTAGTTCAAGGTTATGAACCCCATGATCATATTTACCAACAATTAGAAAAAAAAGGCGGTACCATTGTTATTCGGGGGTCGGGAATTGTCGCCTCGCAAATATTAGAAAGGCTGTATGAAGCCCGGAAAATTCAAGGTAATATTCGGGTAATTCATTTAAACCGAGAACCCCGCAAAGGTAATCAATTTGAGCAATCTAAACGCTATGTAGAAAATGATTGGGAATTTCAACCTTTTAACTGGCCAAAAGGAACTTGGGGCGGTGATATGCGGACAATGTTAGAAGCCGCTGACCCGTTAAAACGAAGGGAATTATTAAACGCTTGGGGGGGAACAACCACAGCTAGTCGCAAAAAATGGCGGGACATTGTTCGTCAAGGAATGGCCGACAAATGGTATGAAATTCGTTATGGTTTAGTGACCAAACTAGAACGTAATTCCCGTGGTCAAGTGGTTACTCATGTAGTCACTAATAGAGGTCAACAAACCCTAACTGCTGATTTTGTTATTGACTGTACAGGGTTAATTTCTAATCCTTTAGAAAGTCCATTTTTAAAGGATTTAATACTGCATTACGACCTGGATTTTAACCCAGAAGGACGTTTTCATGTAGAAAACAACTTTGAAATCAAACAATTGCGAAATAATCGTTCTCGCATATATGCGGCAGGAATTATCACCTTAGGCGGTCCCTACGCCCCCGTAGACACATTTTTAGGACTACAATATGCTGCCCATCGTTCTATGGAAGCATTGGCGGCTGCAAAAGCCCCAGGAGTCCGTTATATTCAGGGAATTTATTCCCTTTGGCAATGGCTAAAATGGGCATTGAATCAAAAGCCTTAATTTTTCAATGCCAGGACTTACGGAAAATATTCCTCAAACCCTCATTTCTCTGTGTTCTCTGTGCCTCAGTGGTTCCTTATTCCGTAACTCGTGGGTAAGTCCTAAATTATTCTGAATTTTTTCTAAAAACCTTAATTTGCAATACTTCTCATATCATCATGACTCCAACTTTATTCGGACGCTGGCAAACGCGAATTTTTTTGTTAGCAACAGTGGGAATGTTAGTTTCTCTAGTCTTCTATTGGGGAAATTTAGGCAATGCCTCCAATTTAGTGTACTTTTGGGTTGTGTTTTATGTAGGTTTATTTGGCATGGCCTGGGATGTCTTATATGATTTTCTGCAAAAATATCTCTGGGACCATGACTGGCCCGGAATATTTCAACTTTGTGCGGGAGTTATAGAAGGGGTATTTCTGGCTTTAATAATTGCCAATATCGGTTTACCTCAGATTCCTAAAACCGAATTTGACTTAACCAGATTTATTCAACATTATGGTTTAGTTTGGTTAGCAGTTTATTTATCTGCTTGGGTAGTCATGCGGTTATTATTTCCCCGGTGGCGTTTTCGCGGTGGAGAATGGATTGGTAAATGGCCGAGAATTTCTTAGGAATTTATTCTTGCCACTTTTCCATTATTCCATTTAACATCTGTTCAAAAAATTCTTTCTTGAGGAAACTGGAATTTACCCCCCTTAGTCCACACCTTGCAAAGGGGAGGGTTAGGCTATTACGCAGCTAGATTTAATAATCCTAATGTTGTTATTTCTCGTAGTGCGGGCATACTATGGCTAACGTCACGCTACGCGAACGGCAAACTCAGTACAAGTCTTGCCCGCAAGAATTATACATAGGACTTACGCATGAAGTAATCAAAAACCTGATTCTTTCGTAGGGGTAATTCATGAATTACCCCTACTTTCGAGGTATTTTGCGTAAGTCCTGATACAAATTAAATGCACAACAGCTTAGGGTAGGGTAAGAACCGGATATTGTCCTAAAACAAATAAACATTTTTATGAATCACCAGAACTTTCTCGTTTTTGTCACTTCCTCAATATTCATGGTGGGATTAACTTTAGGTTGTCGTTCTCAAGCAACCACTACAACGGTTATTTCCAGGCTTCAACCTGCTGCCAATGGCAATTTTGATCCAAATGCTATTCAAGGGCAGAATACTCCGGTTAATGCTCCTTTTAAGCTGGCTGGTAAGGTGTTTAATGTACAAGACTCTTTTGTTTTAAAAGGTTTTGATGCTGTAGCCTATTTTCAACAAGGAAAGGCCATTGTAGGTAATAATAATTTCACCTATAAATGGCAGGATGTAAATTGGCGATTTTCCACAGCCGAAAACCGCAACTTATTTATTAAAAACCCTGAAAAATACGCTCCTCAATATGGAGGATTTTGTGCTTGGGCTGTCAGTAGAGGATATACTGCACCTATTGACCCTAATGCCTGGAAAATTGTCAAAGGTAAGCTGTACTTAAATGTTAATTTGGACACTCAAAAACGCTGGGAAAAAGACATTCCTGGAAATATTCAAAAAGCTGATCAAAATTGGCCTGGTATAGCCAAAAAAATTCGCCGTTAATGAGTATTTAGTCCTACTTTAGATCCCCAACTTCTTTAAGAAGTCGGGGATCTGGGTATATTGGGCATATTATATATATTGGGATCTTAAAATCTGATCATTAGGAAAGGTAATTTATGAATTACTCACAAGCTGATGTGCAGCTAAACTGTATAATCAAAAAACCTGAAGTTACAGTAGCACAAGCATCTTGCTTGTATTAATTATTCAATTTAACGGCACAACAACTTAACTGGTAAATTGCTTTTTGAAGTTACAGTAGCACAAGCATCTTGCTTGTATTTTATTACTTTTCATGTCATCACAAACTCAAACTCATTGTAACTATTCCTATCATATTACAGTTCGCTGTAACAATAGAGAATTTCGCTTAACCCGTTTAGAATGTCGTCAAATATTTCTATATGTAATCAAAAAAGCCATAGAGAAATATAGTTTTAAACTCTATAGCCTCTGTATTATGAGTAATCATATTCATTATTTAATTGAACCACAAAAGGCAGAAGAAATACCCAAAATAATGCATTATATTAACTGGTATTCTGCTATGTGTTTTAATCGAATGTTAAACAGAACTGGACATTTTTGGGAGAAAAGATACCATAGTACAAGTTTTTCTAACAATGATATAACCAGAGCCTTAAATACTATCAGATATATTCATGCTAATCCCCAAGCTGCTGGTATGCAAAATGGTTTTTTCTATGATTTTAGTAATTATGGAGTTTATGAAAGATTAGGTGATGATGGAATTACCACCTGGCATCCTGCTTTTTTAGCTTTAGGAGAAGATTTAGAGGAATGTAGTCGTAAATATAAAAAGTTTTGTCATCAATATAAATCCCAAGAAAAAAAAGTTAAGAAGTTTTATTGGGGGGACAAATTATTACCTAAATTAACAAACAAAAAAAAGAATGGTCGTAAAAATCAGAAAAAAAGTCAGCAAAAGCAAACAGATGAAGATGCTAAAAAATTATATGAAGTTTGGCGAGAAAACAATCCTGAAATAGTCAAGATTGCGGAAAAGTTTATCTTTGCTAATTGCTATAATCCTCATCATGTTGGGGAGTTTCTGCAAAATTATTCTTATTACTGACAACTTGTAAACTAGGTTTTTAGGTTAATTTCTGCATTACGTCCAATATTATTTAGGGTTTGCTGAATAAACCTAAAACCTTGATATATCAAAGGTTAGATGCTGATAAACAGGAAAAAAGTGCAAGGGTTTTGAAGGGTATACCACCAAAAAGTGTGCATTTTTTGGGATTTCAAGAGATGGCAAAGAAATTTTCAAATCTCCTCGGTGACTCCTGACTCAGTGACTAAACCCCTAACAGGTAATGAAATCCCCCAAGCCTAATAAATTGGTTGTTTTATGATTGTTTGTGGGAAGTTGGGATTTTTTAGGATGCTGTTTAATGATTGTTTGTGGGGATTTTGGGGATGATTTTGTCTGAATCAGGATATCCAGGATGTCGGGATTGACAGGATGTTGTTTAATGATTGTTTGTGGGAAGTTGGGATTTTTTAGGATGTTGT
>OGVQ01000106.1_pt1 | contig 18475 bp, 13 predicted proteins | sample 1575801 | NCBI WGS metagenome assembly OGVQ01 (sample SAMN07581550, study PRJEB24739) | freshwater metagenome | place: Singapore | collected 2015-04 | reverse complement strand
AAAATACTCAAACAATTAGTGAGTGAGAATAAAGAGGGAATTATCCAAGCATTAAAAGCAGATTTACATAAACCAGAATTTGAAAGTTATGCTACAGAAATCGGTGTTAATAAAGAAATTGATTATGTAAAGGTTTTTAGGTATGTCAGCAGCAGCACAAGTTACAGATTCTACGTTTCAGCAAGAGGTACTGGATAATGAGGTTCCGGTACTCGTTGACTTTTGGGCTCCCTGGTGTGGTCCATGCCGAATGGTAGCCCCTGTAGTGGACGAAATCGCTCTTCAGTATGATGGACAATTAAAAGTTGTCAAAGTTAATACTGATGAAAATCCGAATATTGCCAGTCAGTACGGTATTCGCAGTATTCCTACACTGATGATTTTCAAAGGTGGACAAAAAGTAGATATGGTTGTCGGTGCTGTACCTAAAACTACTTTATCTAACACCTTAGAGAAGTATCTTTGAAGCTCAATCCACACAATACTTCTGTTGAGTTATTCATTTACAAGATCAATTACAGAATAAATATGGTGCGTCCCCTATCTTTTTCTTAAATTAAAAGCAAAAGTCTGGGGTCAGTACCATTTTTGTATATTTCTGTTGTGATCGTGAGTTCTATCAAGATAAATTCTGACATTCAATATCAGCAACGCCTATCTTTTTTACTTCCTAAACTAGCAACTTAGGTTACAATATAGTGCCAATTATTGCGGCAGTACCCATGACCTCTGAACCGTTATTTTCTTCCTTAGATTCCCTCAAAGCCGATCTAGCTGAATTAATAGATCGTTTACCTACTCTCAAACATCGTCAGTTTATTCAACAGTCACTGACGACTATTTTGCAGCTTGCTGATACTGAAATTGAACGTCTAGACTGGAAAATACTATCTGCGGCTTTAGCAGATATGGAACGTGGTTTTAAATTATTTTATGATTACCGTCATGTACGGAAAATTACTATTTTTGGTTCTGCCCGTCTAGCACCAGATACTCCAGCTTACCAAATGGCGGCTGCATTCAGTCGTGCAGTTTCCCAGTTAGGATTTATGGTGATGACAGGTGGTGGTGGTGGTATTATGCAAGCTGGTCAAGAAGGTGCTGGTAGAGAAAATTCCTTTGGTTTAAATATTCAGTTACCTTTTGAACAACAAGCTAATCCCATTATTCAAGGTGATGCTAAACTAATTAACTTTAAATATTTCTTTACCCGGAAGTTATTTCTCCTCAAAGAAAGTGATGCTGTGGCTTTATTTCCTGGAGGTTTTGGTACTCAAGATGAGGCTTTTGAATGTATGACATTAAGCCAAACAGGAAAATTTGGACCAGTTCCTTTAGTTTTAATTGATCAACCTGGGGGTGATTATTGGCGCTCTTGGAGTAAATATATTGATGAGCAATTGGTAAAAACAGGGTTGGTTAGTCCTGATGATCCCAGTTTATATACTATAACAGATGATATAGAAGTTGCTTGTCATACCATTACCTGTTTTTATCAGATTTATCACTCTAGTCGTTATGTTGGAGATCAATTAGTGATCAGGTTGAGAGAAGATTTATCAGATGCTCAAGTGGATACGCTAAATACTAATTTCAGTGATATTCTAGTCACAGGTAAAATTACTAAAAGTCAAGCATTACCCCAAGAAGGACAAGATGAAACTTCTGATTTACCACGATTAGTATTATATTTCAATCAGCGAGATTTAGGCCGTTTGTATCAAATGATTGGCATGATTAATCAAGTGGGAACGTGCAGTCTAGAGGAAGCAGCACATCCAGAAAGAAAGTAAACTATACCAATTTATGAATTAGCCAAAATATACAAAAAACAGCAACCAGGAGAGAACTTTATTTTTGAGCAATAAGACTGGCACTATCACAATTGATATTACTCAAAAATATGAAATCTGTTGCATTATGCTGTCATTAGTATTTCTGACTCCTGGCTGTTGATTTGCTCAACCCTAAATTCTGAGTTCATCAGAACTAAATACTGATAAATATAATCAGGCTCGTATATTAGTAAAAGTTGCTAAGAAAAGAGAAAACGTCAAATTGAAAATTGTCTGATTTTGAGGTTTACACCGATAAAATTGAGGACAAATTTAACAAATTACCCATTACCCCATCGAGGAATTTTACTATGCTGGAACTATTAGGATCAGGTTTGTTTTCCTTATGTTTAGAAATGGCTAAGGTGCAGCTTCAACCTCTACAAGCCTTAAATGTATTAGCTTGGCAAGGTAGCCCTAGCGTTGTTCTTGTACCTGATCCTAGTCCTACAGCAGCTATGACAGTACAAGAATATCTGCGGAATTTAATTTCATCACAATTGATTGATACAAGTCTCGTATCATCTCAGGGTATTTGGTTACAGTCAGGTGCAATGTTAATGGCTAATCATCAAGGAACTATACCTTTACCGGCTGCTTCTCTAACTAAAGTTGCCACTTCCTTAGCAGCTTTTAAAGCTTGGGGACCCAATCATCAATTTGAAACTTTAGTTAGTACCAATGGCAAGTTAGTAGATGGGGTAATACAAGGTGATTTAGTGATTACTGGTACTGGTGATCCGATGTTTGTTTGGCAAGAAGCGATCGCTTTAGGTAATACTCTCAATCAAATAGGTGTTAAAAAAGTAAACGGCAATTTGATTATTAATGGTGCTTTTGCCATGAATTTTCAAAGCCATCGTTCTTTAGCTGGGGAACTTCTCAAACAAGCATTAAATTGGGAAAATTGGTCTGGTACTATTAGTTCCCATTACTCTAGCATGCCTTCTGGAACTGCTAGACCGAAAATAAATATTACTGGTGATGTTAAGGTAGAAAAAGAAGTCAAGTTAGGACAAACTTTACTGGTACGCCATCTTTCCTTACCTTTACAAAAAATCATTAAGGAAATGAATGTTTTCAGTAATAACTATATTGCCCAAATGTTAGCTGATAATGTGGGTGGAGCGGATGCGGTTAGTAGTATAGCATCACAATTAGCCAGAGTTCCCAAGTCCGAAATTCTTCTGATTAATGGTTCTGGTTTAGGTACAGAAAATCAGATTTCTCCTAGAGCAGTGTCCGCTATGTTCATGGCATTGCAACGGGAAGCTAGTCTTTATCAATTGACTTTAGCTGATTTATTTCCTACCTCTGGACTAGATCATAGAGGTACAATTCATTCCCGCCATATGCCAAAAGCAACTGTGATGAAAACAGGTACTCTCAATAATGTTAGTGCTTTGGCTGGAGTTGTCCCCACACGCGATCGCGGTTTAGTTTGGTTTACTATTATTAATCGTGGTTCAAATATATCCGCTTTTCGGGCTGCACAAGATAGACTTTTACAAAATTTAGAAAAAGAATTAGAAGTATCTACAGATATTCCTGCTCCTCTAGTCCCTCATTTAGATAATTCTCTACCTGTCTATGGTGCAGCTAATCGCAATGAAATTTTATATAAAGGTTAGTGGCGTTGCTGATTTCGGGTATGATAGGGGAAATGTGCGATTCCTATAGCGATCGCTAATAAACAAATATCATCCCCCAATTCAGCAACGCCAACTTTTCAAACATCCACTGATCAAGATGCAGAAAGTGGAGCAATAATTACCCCTCACTCCCTTTACAAATATTTATCCAACAATAAACCCAGCTTTTCCTTTGTTGCTATCGGTGCTTTCTCCAAATTTGTCAAAATCGCATACCTTAAAGCTGAATGAGCATCACTAGCAGGGGGGTTTGCACTCAACCGCTTCACAGTTTCTTTAATAACTTCCTGAGCATTTACCGCATTCTTGTGTAAATTCCCAATCACCATTTCTACCGTTACACTATCATGATCGGGATGCCAGCAATCATAATCCGTCACCAGCGCCAAGGTTGCATAGGCAATTTCCGCTTCCCGTGCTAACTTCGCTTCCGGTAAATTAGTCATCCCAATTACCGTTGCATCCCAACTGCGATAGAGATAAGATTCAGCTTTAGTGGAAAATGCGGGGCCTTCCATACATACGTAAGTCCCACCATGATGTAAAGTTACATCTGGTAAATTTAAAGCAGCGATCGCCTCCGCCAAAATACTGGCTAAATGTTTACAAATCGGCTCACCAAAGGCAATATGAGCTACAACACCCTCACCAAAAAACGTTGACACTCGGTTTTTCGTCCTGTCAATAAACTGATCGGGAATCACCATATCTAAGGGTTTAGCTTCAGCTTTCAAAGAACCCACAGCACTTGCAGATATTAAGTATTCTACCCCTAATTGCTTCATGGCGTAAATATTAGCCCGAAACGGCAACTCTGAAGGTAACAACGTATGATTACGACCATGACGCGCTAAAAAAGCTACTCTAGTTTCTTCCAAAGTTCCGAGAATTATTGCATCCGAGGGTGAACCAAAAGGTGTAGAAATTTCTATTTCTTCCACATCTTTTAGTGCTTCCATCTTATACAACCCACTACCACCAATAATTCCAATCTTAGCTATCGTCATAATTATCAACCTTGTGATTAATTGCCTTATTAGTAATTTTACTGGAAATATGTCTATTGATAGAGGCACAAAATCTAGAAATACTGATTTTTAATAATTCAATAGAGACACGAGTACAAAAAATATCTAAATCAATATATCTTAGTTTTATAGGCAATCAGAAAAATAAAGATTTGGTGAAGAATATTTTTCTCTAAATTTAGGGATCTTCAATTTATTTAAGATAAATCAATAAATTCAATCCGGGAATTGTCCGCGAGAGAGTCCAACCAGCTAACACAATATAAAGTAAACCTAAACTCCATTGATACCAAGCAAGTGTAGAAATAATTCCTGGTAAATGTTCATCTCGTAAACGAATATCATTAAATCCTAATCTCACCCAATTATTTAAACTAAAATCATAATAATTTAACCAATTCCAGCGTTTATCCCACAATAGTGGCATATATCTTTCTCGAAAACTGGGATTTCTAGGAATAACCGGTAATCTCCCAATTAATAATCTTAACTGTCTTAAAGTTCCATCTTCTCGAAAATAGGAAATATCCATTAAATCATGATAGCGTCCTTGTTGATAAAGTTGCCATACTAAAATTGCTGGGATAGGAACAATAATTAATAATACACACAGTAAAGTTAACCAAGGACTACCAGAATTACGAAAAATAGCTAACACACTACCAGATATTAAACAGATAAAACTAGATAATATACAAAGACTTTCATAATATCGAGGAACAATAGGAACAGGAGACAAACGACGATAGCGATCAACTAACCAAAATAATACACCAAAACAGGAAATAACTACACCACCGACTCCAAAAACTAACCAAAAGTTAGTACCATAACCACTTATTAATAATAATAAACTTAATAACAACCAACTTAAAAATTTAACTATCCAACCACTTAAAACCATTGGTTCAGTTGCGATAATTTTATCACTTAATTTATTATATATTTCTAAATCCACATCTGGTAAAATTAGTAACTCGCTAATATTCCGAAAATGTTTAATTTGACGATATTTACTAATTTCAATTGCTTGAGTTTCCGAAAAACCTAAATTTATCAACCTATTAATAGAAGCAGTATTAAGATTCACAGCTACTAACCGATGACTTAATTCAATTAACCTTAAACGTTGTTTAGTATATTCTAACTGATTTGCGTCACTTACCTGTTGCTGAAGACGGAAATTTTGACTTAAATTCCGCAAAATATTTTGATTACCTTGTAATGTTGGGACAATCAACTTTTTCCCAATTTCCCCCACATTACCTAAAATTTTCGCTTGATTAGAATTAAACACCAAACCAGCAACATTTAAAAAAGCTGTTTCCGCAAATTTGACATCACTAAAATCAGCTTGATTCAAAATACTTGCACCTTGCAAATCTACAAATTGATTAAACTCAGCTTCTCTAAAAATTAGAGCTTGTTTAAAAATACTATCTTTCATTAATAAAGCTTCATGAAAATCAACCTTATTAAAATTTACTTGATTATTAAAAGTAACATTGGAAAAATCAACTTTTTTTTGCAAAAAGCTACTATTAAATTTTACGACCTGTTGAAATTTCCCTTGAGTAAATTTTACATCATCACAAAAAATATTACCTTGGAAATTAGCATATTCTATAAATTTTACATTTTGAAAATTAGCCTTATCAAAAAAAATACTCCCTTGAAAACTAGTAAGTGCGTGAAAAATAGCACCATTAAAATTCACAGTTCGACCAAATCTAGATTCATCCCAATTAGTAGGTTTTAAAAAATTTGCTCCTTGAACATTTACAGATTGAAGAAAGAACGTATTAGGAAATTTTACTTCCCCATCAAAACGACTTTCAACCATAATTAAAGCACCGCGAAATACAGCAATATTGCTAGAATTATTTGATTTATTACCTAACAAAGATTTACAATCTTTAGAATTAGGAAAATCTAATGCTAAAGATTGTAAACATACAGAATGGAGACTTTCTAACTGTTCCCGTTCAGTAGGTGTAAAAAGTTGAGCTATACCTTGAGCATAAAGAGGAGTTCTTAAACCTAAATCACTCCCATAAAAATCACCTTCAATGATAGAATTACTCAAATCTAAACCTAAAGGTTTTGCACCTGTTTTTTGCAATTCTTTTCTGAGTAATTGGTAAAAACCATCCCGAAAACTAGCATTTTCAGGACGTAAATTAATCACCATTTTCCTTAAATCTACAGTTAAATTACCATCTTTTAAAATAGGTGATTTAACCCTTTCTTGTAACAATTCTAAGGTTAAATTGATAGGTTCATTTTGTCCTGTTGGTGCTGCAAAAGTAGGAACAGGAAATAAAAATATAGCCAATATGCAAAGAAGTCCAATTAGTACGGATTTAGAAATCAGACTTTTTACTAATACCGCACCAAGGGATTTTATTTGTTTAACAGTGTTTTTTATGTAACAAACTTGGGGAAATTTCCATTTTTGTAAATAGCTCAACAAATTTTATATTTACTCCTATCCTAATATTAAATTACCTAAATTTTTAATCACGTTCGCGTAGCCTGCCGTAAGGCATACCACAGAGGCACAGAGAACACAGAGAAAAACATCTGTAATCTTTTAGCTGGAAGGGAGTAATTATTAATTCAATAAAACGAGTTTACCCTGAACAGAACCAGATTCAATTACAGCGTGTGCTTTTGCTGCTTCTGCTAAAGGAAAAGTTTGACTAACTTCAATTGTTAGCTTACCTGCATCTATCAAATTAGCGCACTGTTGAAGAATTTCTCCATGATGTATTAATACCTTTTCTCCTGGTTCAAGTCTTCCCCTTTCATATAAAGCTTCCCAAGCAGTAATTAAAACTAGAGGTGCTGCTGCTGCTTGTGCAAAAGAAATAGATTGAGGTTTAAAGGCAACAAATCTTTCATCAACAATGGTATACTCAGCATAATTTCCTGCATTTCCTCCCAAACCACCATAGCAAAAATATACTTCATCACCAACATGAAATTTTTCAACATCACTACCCACAGCTTCCACTATTCCCGCACCATCACATCCTAAAATAGCGGGCATTTGTTCAGGGTAAAATGTCCCCCGTTGACGTAATTTAGTATCAATAGGGTTAACACCAGCCGCTAATATCCGAACTAAAATTTCTTTATTTGTTGGTATGGGTTGGGGAACTTCTTGTAACTCTAAAACATCCGGTTTACCTGCTGCTGTCATTAATATCGCTTTCATTGTTTTTCTCCTCAATGTACTTCTTTAACTACAACTACAAAAATGAATAACCATCAGTTTAAAATTAAACCTGTGACTACAGAAGCCGAGATAAAAAAATTTTTTGGTCTCCCTACCAGGGTATATCAAAATGATCCCAATTGGGTGCAACCTCTCAGAAGTAGTATTACTAAACAATTAGCGCCGAATAATCCCTTTTGTGAATATGGTAAATTCCAACAATTTATCGCTATTGATGAAAAAGGAGAACCGTTAGGGAGAATTGTCGTAGCTATTAATTACCGACTCATTGAAAAAGAAAATGAACAGATAGGATTATTTGGTTATTTTGAATGTGTACAAGACTTTGCCGTGGCAGAATCACTTTTTAATATAGCTTGTGAATGGCTCAAAGAACAAGGAATACATAAAGTTAGAGGACCAATTGATTTATCTACCCATAATAATTGTTTGTTATTAGTAGATGGTTTTAATACACCTCCCATGATGATGATGCCATACCATCCGGCATATTATCACGAATTTTTAGAAAAGTATGGATTTGCTAAAGCTAAGGATGCTTATGCTTATGATTTTGATGTTTGTAAACCACTCCCAGATAAATTTGCCAAAGCCTATAAAATAGCCTTACAATCTGGTGTTACATTCCGACCTCTTCGCACCAAAGACCCAGAATTTTTAGCAGATGCCCGCAGTTTATACCATCTATTTACTAAAGCTTTTGCCAATAATTGGAGTTCTACTCCTCGCACTGAAGAAGAATTTTTAGAAGAAGCCAAAGATCTACAACAATTAGCAGATACTAATATTTTTTATATTGCCGAAGATAAAGGAGAAATGATTGGATTTTTCATGGGTTTACCTAATTATAATATTGCCTTAAAACAGGTTAATGGTCAACTAAATTGGATAGGAATACTCAAATTTTTGTGGTATCGTCGTAACATCAACCAAGCGAGGATTATTGCCATTGCTTCCTTACCAGAATATCGCCGGAAAATGATACCATTAGCCTTAGTTTATCTGGGAATGCAAGGAGGAAAGCGCAAATATAAAACAGCAGAACTTTCTTGGGTATGGGAAGATAATTATCCATCTCGAAAAATTATTGAAGCTGCCGGAGGAAAGATTTATAAAAAATATCGAATTTATGAAAAAGAAATTTAACAATAATGCCCATACTACCAATTATTTTACGTATGAATAGAGATTACGTGAGATAAGATTTGAAAATTTCTCCTTGTTCTCTACCTCTGCGCTCTCTGCGTCTCTGCGGTTCGTTATATCATTCAAAAATCTAATACAATTGCCATATATCTTCTTCTTCTCTTCTTTCTTCGTGTACTTCGTTCCTTCGTGGTTTATTTAATATGAAAATATTTATTACAGGTGGAAATGGATTTACAGGTTCGCATTTAGTCAAAACATTAGAAAATCAAGGACATACAATCAAATGTTTAGTGCGAAAAACAAGTGATTTATCAAGATTAAATCAAAGTAACGTAGAACTAATATATGGAGAAATTACAGACTCCGAAATCATTAACAAAGCCATGGAAGATATAGATATAGTCTTTCATTTAGCGGCTTATGTAGAATTAGGATTAGTAAATGCAGTAGAAATGGCAAGAGTGAATGTAGAAGGAACTCGCACCATTTTAGAAATTGCCAAAACAAAATCCATATCCAAAATGATTTATTGTAGTACCATTGGGATTTATGGAAATAGTTTTGGGGAGATTATTAATGAAACATTTCAACGCCAACAAAAAAACTTTTCCTCAGCCTATGATCGGACAAAATATGAAGCTCAACAATTAGTAAATGAATTTGTAGCAGCAGGTTTACCAGTTGTGAGTATGATGCCTTCGGGGATATTTGGTGTAGATGATCCCCATTTTGGTCCTGTGATTAAATTATTTTTACAACGAAAACTGAAATTTTGGGTAGGAGGCGATCGCATAACAGGAATTGTTCACGTTGATGATTTAGTCACAGCCATGATTTTGGCAATGGAAAAAAGTCCACCAGGAGAACATTATATTATTTCCGCAGGGGAATTAAAAACTAGAGAAATGTTTGCTTTCCTCTCTCAAGAAACAGGTATTTCCACACCCTTAGAACTACCTGAAATAGTAGTGAGAATCATCGCTAATATACTTGATTTAATTGGTAGAACACTCAACTGGAATCCTCCCCTCAGTAACGAGCGTGTTCATTATCTTTATGATCGTTGTGTGAGAGTAGATAGTACCAAAGCCCAGCAACAATTAGGATGGCAACCCCGTTCTGTTTACGAAACTTTACGATCTCTACTTAGCACCTAGAGCGATCATTGTCTCTTTTTGAGCCTGATTAAAACCTGTAGTATGACTAATATTCATACCTTCATATAATCTGTGAATTTTGAGAGTTTTTCGGCATTCACCAGTTTGTAAATCCCAAATTTTAATTGTTTCATCTTCACTGCTACTAGCTAAAACTGGATCTTGAGAACTGAAAGCAACTGATTCTACACCTTGAGTATGTTCTGTGAAAGTGATGGTATTTCTGAGTGTGAAATCCCATACTTTAATAGTTTGATCGTCACTACTACTAGCTAATAGTTGATTATCATAACTATAGGCGATCGCTCTCACAGCACGCGAATGTCCCTTAAACTCCTGCAAAAATTGCCCTGTATTCACATCCCAAAGCCTCACCATACCGTCATCACTGCCACTTGCGAGAGTTTTGCCATCCTGACTAAAAGCTACGGCTTGTACGCGCAAGGAATGTCCTATACAAATATGCTGGCATTGTCCAGTATCAATATCCCATAACCTAACTTGATAATCATCGTCACCAGTGGCCAAAATTTTACCATTAGGACTCAATGCCATAGACCAAATCCAACTACTTAAAGGTTGCCATGTTTTTAGACATTCTCCACTATTAGCATCCCATATTTTCACCGTTCTATCATCACTGCTGGTAAACAAAATTTCACTATCAGGACTAAAAGTTACCCACCATATCCAATCTTTATGTCCTTTCAAAGTTATCAAACATTTTCCACTATTAATATCCCATAACTTAATAGTTTGATCATTACTTCCACTAGCTAACTTTTGACCATCTGGACTAAAACTAACAGCGCGTACCCAACTGCTATGTCCTTTCAGAGTTATCAAACATTTTCCACTATTAATATCCCATAACTTAATAGTTTGATCATTACTTCCACTAGCTAACTTTTGACCATCTGGACTAAAACTAACAGCGCGTACCCAACTCGTATATCCTCGTAAAGTTCTCAGACATTTTCCAGTATTTGTATCCCATAGTTTTAAAGTTTGTGTATCACAACCACTTACTAATATGGTTTCATCAGGACTAAATGCAACACAACGAACTCGATGATTATTGTCATGTAAATTTTCTAATAAATCCCCAGTAGTAGTATGCCAAATTTTCACAGTTTCATCACCGCTACCACTAGCCAATTTATTACCACTAGGACTAAAAGTAACAGACCAAATTCTCCCACTATGACCGTTTAAAATATGCAAACATTTTCCTTTATTAATATCCCATAATCTAATTGTTTGGTCATCACTACTACTAGCTAATGTTAAATTATGAGGATGAAAAGCAACGGACCATACTCTACCTGTATGTTCTGCTAAAACTCGCTCACATTTACCAGTATTCATATCCCATATTCTGATAGTTTTATCCTCACTACCACTAGCTAATTTTGTGCCATCAAAACTAAATGCAACAGATTGAACTTGTTGGGTATGTTGTTCAAAAATCCGAGATTCTTTAGTTTCTAAATTCCAGATTCTCACAGTTTTATCATTACTACCACTAGCCAGTTTTAACTCTTGAGGACTAAAAACTACAGACCAAACTTCATCAGTATGTCCTTTTAATGTTTGCAGACACTGATAATTATTGGTGTTCCATAATTTGATAGTTTTATCTTTACTCCCACTAGCTAAAATTGTACTATCTGGACTAAAAGCTATAGACCTAATCCAATCTTGATGTGCTTGCCAATTAGCGAGTTTTTTACCAGTTGCGACTAACCACAAACTAATTTCACCATTAGTATCACCAGTGACTAGTATTTGACCATTGGGACTAAATGTAACTGTTAAAATTCGACTCAATGTTTCCGCAAAAACAGATTTAGATAAATCGCAATGACTAAAATTAACAAAATGTAAACTTGTATCTTTTAAATATGCTTGGCATATTGCTAAATTTGAAAAATCATAACTTGTTAAATCAGTGGATAGTTGACAAAGTAAGTTGATAATATTTCCAGCAAAATAACTAGGAATACGATAAAAATTTTGTTTTTGTCTAGCTATTAGTTCAGTTAATTGAACATTAGCATTACTACCATTATTTAACAATAAAAATTCTTTGATTGGATTCAGGATTAAACGTATTTGTGCTTCTCTCACATAATCCTTAGATTGTGCTTTAATTAGAGCATGACTATTTAACAGTTGAATATGTTCTGTCTTAATTTCTTGGTAAACTTCCCCAATTAACTTATCTGTCATATATTCCATGATCACATTTTGCAGACTAAATTTATCTTGATTATTTTTTTCTATTAGTGTTCTTCGTCGTAAAGATGCTAAAGCTTCTAATAATTCTGGTTGTGGTAAAGATGAAATGATATCTGCTTGTAATTCTAAAGTTGAGCATGGTTCACGATTAATAGCCAACCAGTACATAATATCTTTTTCTAAATTGGATAAGCGTTGAAATTGACTTTCTAAAAGTTTTCTAATATTATTAAAAATTACCTGACCTTCGTTTAAGAAAGTTCTCACAAAATTAGATATATTCCCATTTAAGGCTTCTTGAATTTCCACAGCAGCAAATTTTAAAGCTAGAGGATTACCATTATAAGTTTGAATGACAGCTTTCCATTCATCATCTGAACCAGAAAAAGAGCCATATTTTGTGAATATACTTTGTCCTGCTTTTGTATTTAACCCTGTTAATTGCCATGAACAAACATCAGATATTGCTTCTAATAAAGTAATTTCCTTGGGTTTTTCACGACTAGTTATTATTAAACAACTTTGATGCAATGATTCACCTATTCGAGTAAATAGATCACCATATCCTTCATAACCTACTAGATATTCTCCCACATAATTATCGCTTTGCATAATTGATTCGATATTATCTAATATCAGTAGACATTTTGAGGTTTTTAAATAATCAATAAGCCGGGTTATTTTTCCTCCTAATGTATCTGGTAAAATTATTTCCTGCTGATTGGAAATGAATTTAATCATATCTGTTAAGATATCTGTAATTTTCGGTGTTTCCCTAAGACTGCGCCAAATAATATAATCAAATTGATAATAAATTTCTTGGGCTAATTTACTAACTAAAGCTGTTTTACCCATACCACCCATACCCAATAAAGCTACTAGACGACATTGATCTTTAAGAATCCATTGGGATAAACTATTGAGTTCCTGATTACGTCCATAAAAAACAGAAATATTAGGCGCTTCTCCCCAGTCTATTTTAGGATTTGTGGCTACAGAAATACTTACATTTTGGCTATTGGAATTTTCTTGATGGGGACTAATTAGCTCAGGTTTATATTGGCTAAATAGTGCTACTAATTCCGCACGTTTGGAATATTGCTTACCTAGATTTTTTTGTAATTCAAAAGCTTTGCAAATATTTTCCACGTGCTTTCTAACAGTTGACTTGGCAATGTAGGAAGAATTAGCGATTTGCTCATCTGTTTCCCCAGCTAAGAGTTTTCCTAATATCTGATGTTGTTTAGGTGTCAATTGTTCAAATATCTCAATAAATCTCTGTCTATCCATAGGTTTGTTACTTAATCTTCTTAATATTCTACACAATTGTGTAGGCTGTGGATATTTATACACATTTAAGTTTTTTCAAGGATCCGATGGTTTAATAGAGGAGGATAAATCAGCACTAGATTTCTATGCTAATAACGGCTATCTCCAGTGATGTTATCCAAAAAACAGTATATTACTATACTAACTCGTTCAAATCAGTTATAGAACGAAAGTAGGGGTAATTCATGTACCCCTACGCAAGAATCAGGTTTTCAGTCTAATCTTGCGTAAATCCCATTTCTTTTACAAAAAGCATAGAGGATTTTATTAGTGATGAAAAATTTCTTAATTTTGATACTGATTATCGTTTCAGGTGCTTCTTTATTTATGTGGAAACTCCATCAGAATAGAGCGGATATAAACCAACGTGCAATTGAATGTGTTAGTTTCGTCCGCGACGGAATTGATTTGACTGGAAAAGGCAAAAATAATTGTACGAGTCCAGAACTGATACCAAATCGGTAATTAAGACAAGGTAAATACATTTATCAAATCCAAGATAGATTATTTTAGATAAAAAAATGTTGAATGATAGCGATCGCTTTAATATTGCTCATCATTTAAAACTTGCTTTACAAAACACGAATTAAACATCATTATTGGAGAAGTTCAATGAATACCAACATCAAATTATTCTTTATAGGAATATCTTTAACAATTGCATCCACATTAATTAATAGTCACCCAGTCAATGCTCAAACTTATGAATGCAAACCTGTAAATTCCCCCTTTAAATTCAGTCAAATTCCTGTTAGCCTTGATGTGTGTGGTACTTTTGTCAGACTTGATGCAAATGGCGCTCCCATATCAACTGGAACATGGGGAAATATAACCATAGCAGTTGCTCGATCTGGAGAAATGTATGAATTAGTTGATGATAGATGGAAATACATAGGCATCATTTCTGATATTCCCCTTTCGGATCAATGTCAAGATGGTAATACAGATGCTTGTAGAAAATGGGGGAAAAATTTAAACAGAATTTTAGAAATGTGCCGCAACGGCGAGAGACTGAGAGGATTATGTAATGATAATTAATCAGAATATTAATGTAAATAAACTATCCACTCACTAACCTTCTGGACTTTCAATATTTACATTTACAACCAAAGGATAGATTATGTCTCAATTAGAAAATGATCTCAATAATGAAGTAGAAAAGTTGAAAGAATCATTTAATGCTGGAGATATCATTAAAGGCTTATTAATTCTCTCAGGAATCAGTGCAGAACTAGCTGGTTTATTGGCTGTGGTTGTCGCCACTTTAAGTGCTATAGGTATGGTAACTGGAGGACTGGGATATTTAGGAATACCCCTGGCTGCGGGGACAATTAACTTAGCAATTAAACAGGCTGTTCCAGCCATTGTCAAACAATATTCAAATCTCAACAAAGAAAACCGAAAAGCTGTAAGGATGGCTTTGACTTTCCTCGGTGTAAACCCAAATATATTCGGTTAACTAACCCCAAAATAATATATAGCATCATGAATTTTAACCTGAATTTTTTGGATTAAATATGACATACATTCAACGAATTGCAACATTAGAAGATACAAATGCGATCGCTCCCCTATGGAAAGCCTTTGCGGAAGCAAGAGCGATGGCTGACCCCCTCTCAATGCCACTCATACCCAATTTTGATTATCAGCGATATGTGGCTTATCAATTAGCAAAACCCCTATCCTTTTGCTTTGTTTTGGAATACGAGAAAGAGTTAGTCGGATTCATTTCTATCTATCTTTATGATGAAGCACCACCGCCAGATTTACCATCTGATTTCGAGATATTAGATAATCCTTTTAAACCTCGCCGTGTTGGTGCAGTATTGGGTTTATATGTCCAGGAAAATCATCGCAGACGAGAAACAATTGAACTATTAATTGATGCAGCAACTAAGAAAGCAGAATCTTTCAAAATTACCGACATTGATGTATTAGTATCCAAAGATCAAACGGGAGTTCATGCTTTATTAGAAAAAACAGGTTTTACTAAATCTGCTGTTCAATATACGAAACATTATGAAATTAATGAAACGAACTTACCAAGCTTACATCCCCATCATCGAGAACTCCAGCAAATAGACATTTCCAAACCAGAAGCTATTCCACTCAAAGATCCACTTACTAACGAAATTGTGAAAAATCTAGCAGGAGAAATTATATATTTAGAACCTCTAAAAGATGAAAATGGCATGATTTTAAAAACTTCCCGTGGACTACCTATTTATCCGATACCAATGAGAGATCCCCAAACTCAAACCTGGGTATTTGATGAATCAGGAAATTTAGTATTAGCTCCTTTATTATTAGATACAACTGGAAAAATTATAGAGATAGATGGCATCCCTAAATTTAAATCCCCAGTGTATAACTATGAAAATGGAGAATTATCTCTCAAAGTCGATGAGGAGGGTAAATATATTTTTGAATGACACTTATCAAAAGTAGGTTAGGTTAAGCAGTAGCGCAATCCAAGAGCAACTCTAATAATGTTGAATTTCCTACCCTCAACCCAACCTACGGAGTTTAATTATTCAAACAAAATTCAAAATTATCAGGAGTTAACCATGAATACCAAATTAGCAATTGATTTATTAACTCAATCTCAAAATAATTTAACTAAAACCCTCGCTGCATTAGGATTATTAACTAACGGAGAAATTATCACATCTTTACAAACCAAAGTTAATCAAAGTATCACAAATGCCGCCAATAAATATAAACAACTTAATAGCCAAGTTGATATTATTAATGCCAATTTACAAGTAACTAACGAAGAATTAACTTTAGCAAACAGTCATAATAACACAGAACAAGAGCGACTGTTAGAACTTAAAAAACAACAATCTGAATTAAATAACTCTCTTAAAAATTTAACCGATAAAAAAGAACTCATTACTAAAAATTCTGATGGACAAAAGGCTGAGATTAAGGCACAAATAGACACCCTCAAAAATAATATTACCAAAACTGAAACAGAAATCACTCAAATTAAGCAGCAAATTCAAGATGGACTGGGATTAGTTGCTAATTATAACCAACTTACTCAACAGTATAATACTGCTCAAAATCAAGCTAATTATCATAATCAATATGTACAAAGATGGGGAGTAGTTGGACAGGAAAGAGGTAAAAGTGGCAAAACTAAGGATATCTGGGGATGGATAACCGATGGAGAACAAATAAAACTGCGGGATGGATATCAACAGCAAGCAAATCAATTAAAACAGAAAATTAATGGTTTACAAACTCAATTTGATAGTTTCAATAAAAACTTGCCTGTTTTACAAGCTACTCAGGAAAGTAAAACAAATCAAATTTGGCTTTATTATCATGATTTAGAAGCTAAAAAGACTCTACTATCTGTCAATAGTACAGAATATGGTAAAGATTTAGCCTTAATTGAATTACAAATATCTCAAGCAAAAACTGATTTACAACAATTAGAAAAAACTGAGATTCCCAATCAAGACAAAACAGTTCAAGGAACTACCCAACGCTTGACTCAAATTCAAGCTGCTGCCGATAAATTAAAAACTGATAAAGCCTCTGCACAGAAAAACTTAAATGATTTTGTTAAAGATAATCAGGACTTGTTAGGGACTGATGTATCTTTAGGTTTCCTGAAGGATTCAATTACTAAATTTACTGAAACAATTGCCACATTAAAAGCACAGTTAGCTAAACCTAATCAATCTGCTGATATCCTCAAGGGATTAAATCAAGATATTAGTATTCAGCAAGAAAAATTAGAGCAATTAAAACAACATTATCAATTATTAGCTCTACAAGAATTAGATATTAATCAGCAAAGATTACAGTCTTTCAATTCTCAACTAGCCACGGAAAATGCTGTTAATAATGCTATAACAGCTAATACAATTCAGAGTTATGCCGACTTACTTCCTCAATTGATACAGCAAGCTAAATCATTAAGTGATATTTGGGTTGAGAATTTAAAAACAAATCACAAATTAACGGTTGATATTAGTGATTTATTTCAGAACAATCTGACTTCATTTAATCAATTAGCGGATTATATTGAGAAAAATCTGGCTACACCTGATATTAATTATTCTCTGAATCAAATTCAGTTAGATGAAGCTATTGCAATTCAGAATACACAGGTTAAATATAGAGATGCTTTAGCCAAAACTGTAGATGATTTAGGAGAAGCGATTGAACTTCAGAAAAAATCGGTGCAGCAAGAGGAGGAGGTTGCAGCGAAGTTACAACATCTTCAGAATTTGACTAATTATGAAAAAGGGTATGCAAAAGATAAAAATAATACTGATTTGAATGTTAAGTTAATTAATGAACTTTCTCAAGAAGTTTCTAATAAAATCGCAGATATACCGAATCAGTTAGACTTACCGAATGACCAACAAGAACAACTGATTGAAACAAATTTACAAAAGTATATTCAGCAGAAACAGAATGATATTTTAGCCACAGAGAATATCTCTTTTGATAATGTAAAAACTAAAATCTATGGAGTTGATACTTTTAATCCAGCTAAACTTACTTACGATGGTTTTGGTACTAATCATACTTGGACTAATCAAGACGGTGTACCTCGGTTTTTAGCAGATGTCAATGGAGATGGAAAAGCTGATATTGTTGGTTTTGCTAGTGGTAGTGTTTGGACTGCTTTAGCTAAAGGTGATGGCACTTTTAATCCAGCTAAATTTGCTTACGATGGTTTTGGAACTAATTATACTTGGGCTAATCAGAATAGTTATCCACGGTTTTTAGCAGATGTCAATGGAGATGGAAAAGCTGATATTGTTGGTTTTGCTAGTGGTGGTGTTTGGACTGCTTTAGCTAAAGGTGATGGCACTTT
>OGVQ01000105.1_pt1 | contig 18533 bp, 14 predicted proteins | sample 1575801 | NCBI WGS metagenome assembly OGVQ01 (sample SAMN07581550, study PRJEB24739) | freshwater metagenome | place: Singapore | collected 2015-04 | reverse complement strand
GTTTCCCAGTCACGATAATGGCCGGAAATAGTATTCTGGATAATTGATTCATGGAATAACTAACCACTCCAGACACAGAGATAACGGAGAAATGAAGATTTGAGAGATATTTTGCGTAAGTCCTGATCATCTTTTTTAGCTAATAATACTTTCCTATTTGTTACTAATACATAGTATTTACTTTATAAATCTATATGTATTAACACTTAAAACTTAAAGGTTGTACAAGTATTGAATTTAATACAGAAAGTTAAGCGGAATCAGCACTTAATCTTTAATCAGTATTTCTGCTCACTCCAAGATCAATGATCAATGAGAAAATGAAAAAAATTGAATAAGCGGGTCTATACAAATAAAACAAGTAATAAAAAATACATTAATCTTGTTTTTTACGGATAAAATTCAGTAATCAATTTTAAATCTAGTCATTAACATCATTTCTCATTCAGAAAATCCGGAAATACTGCCAACAGCACTTTTAGATATTCTCAAAGAATTACAATCTCAGTATAAGTAAAAAATAGTCTCAAAGACAAAAATTGATTTATGACTACCACCATCAACACTGCTCCTGATTTAGCTTCCCGTTTCGTCAATGGCATCTTGGCTATTAAACCCTTAGCTAATTTTGCTAAACATCAAGCAAGAGACATGATGATTAAACGCGCCCAGAGAATAGGAGTTCCCTGGATGGAGGAAGTTGAGCAACTGCAAAAGCGTGATTGGACGAATGATTGGGCGAAGGTAGAGAATCCCCAAATCAATTATCCAGAATACTATTTCCGGCCATTTCATGCTTATGAGGGAGGGGATTTAAGTTGGCAAGCGGCTTTTGAGTTAGAAGTAGCTGCTCGCACTGTCCATGCCAGTATTTGGACTGAAGCCGGAGCGCAAGGAGATGCTAAACTGCGTCAAAGTTACCATGATATTCTAAGTCAGCAAATTTCCCCCGCACCCCAAGATATCTTAGATTTAGGATGTGCTGTAGGATTAAGTACCTTTGCTCTCCAAACAGTTTATCCTCAAGCAAAAGTCACTGGTTTAGATTTATCTCCCTATTTTTTGGCTGTCGCTAACTATCGTAGTCAAGAACGCCAAGCTAATATTAACTGGGTGCATGGTCAAGCTGAGTCTACAGGTATTGTAGATGCTTCCTTTGATTTGATTTCGATTTTTCTGATGTGTCATGAGTTACCCCAGTCAGCAACTCACAAGATTTTTGCGGAAGCTAGACGTATTTTACGTCCTGGTGGCCATTTAGCAATTATGGACATGAATCCCAAATCAGAAATTTACAAACAAATGCCAACTTATATTTTGACGTTGCTCAAAAGCACTGAACCTTATTTAGATGAATATTTCAGTTTGGATATTGAAAAAGCCTTAGTTGGGGCTGGTTTCCAAACTCCTAGTATTACTAGCAATAGTCCCCGTCATCGGACTATTATTGCTCAGGTGAATGGCTAATTGATTTAATGCAGAGATGTTTTATGGAACGTCTTTACCTAGAGATTCAGGTGAGGTGATAAGATCCCCGACTTCTTTAATTGATTGTATTCGGAAAGGATAAATCTATCTTAGAAGTCAGGGATCTGGAAACTCGTCAACAAGCTGTTTTAAACTCTGGCTAATACTGGTTCACTTACGGTTGCATTAACAGCAGTTGTTTCTGAGTCAGCAGCGTAGATTTCACAGGAATTATTAGGGCTTTCAATGAGTTTTACTTTATAAAGTTTTGCTCCTAGTTCTTGAATAGGCGATCGCAAAGTATTACTAATATAAAAAGCAATATTTTCCGCAGTCGGCACAACTTTACTAAAGAAGGGAATATCTTTATTTAAAAAAGTGTGATCAAATGGCTCAACGATATAATCTGTAATTACCTGATTTAAAGCCCCTAAATCAATAATCATCCCTGTGCGGGGGTCAATTTCCCCTTTGACGGTGACTTCTAAATGATAGTTGTGTCCATGACCATTGACGCGAGCGCATTTACCGTAAATGTCTGTATTTTCTGCCAAACTTAAATCAGGATGCGCCAGTCTGTGAGCCGCGCTAAAGTGAGTGCTAACACTGAAATATGCTTCCATTCCGTTACCCATATAATCTGCCCAAAGTTGAGGATGTTCAAATAACTGCACGCGAACCAAAGGTAAATGGGGTGATAGACGTTGCCAAATCACCCGCGCTATATTTTCTGTAGTCGGAAGAGTTTGCCCAAATTCTGCCCACACATCATTGAGATAGGAAAAATCTAGTTGACCGGTCACTTCCCGCTTGATGACGTGTTTCACATCAGACAGGTTAAGTACCATCCCATACTCATCTAGTTCTCCAACTAGGGAGATAAATAAGACATAGTTGTGTCCGTGTCCCGGAAATTTCGAGCAAAGTCCAAATTTTTCTAAGTTCTCGGTTTCACTCAGTTCTGGCAACCAATACCGATGACTGGCGGAAAACTGAGCGCGGCGATTTACGATACATTGCATGAGTACCCTGGGAACAGAATTTAATATTTCTTAATCTTTCACTTTATACAGTGTAAACTAATTTGCTAGTTATTGCCTTACTTTAATTCACATCTTAGAGATCATCGTGTCAGATGTGAACTTGCTTATATTTCAGCAAACTTAGACATATATAAAATTGTGAATACGGTTTTTAGCCCTTAAAATATTTAAAATAAGGAATACCTAATGCTTTTGGAGGTGTAGATTTACCTGCTAATCCTATTAATGCGAAAATAGCGATAAGATAGAGCAACATTAACAGGACTTACGCAAAATATCTCTCAAACCCTCTTTTCTTCGTTCTCTTCGTTCCTTCGTGGTTCATTATTCCGTGACTTGTGCGTAAGTCCTAATTAATAAGAATTGATAGGGAATATTCACATTGAAAGCCTGTATTCTTAATTGTAATGCTTCTGTTGCCCCAAATAACAAGGAAGCTAATGTACAACCAATGGGATGTACTTTGTACTATACTTCCTAACGCCCCTAAATAAATTTGTCCTTCTCCATCAATATTAAATTGTCCAGCGTTTAAAGCGAATAAAACACCTAAACTGGTAAATAATAAAGGAGTCATTTTCGTAAGAGTATTACCAAAACCAAAATAAGTAGAAAATGATTCTTGGAATAATGAGGTATAAGCTATAATTGGATTTGCACCAGCAATTAAAATGAGAATTGCACCGATAATAAGAGCGAAAATTATGGCAATTAATGGTGATATAATTGGTAATAAGCGGATCATTTTATGATTTTTTGTCATAATGTAATAAGTTTAATGAATAATCTATCTGAACACCTGATACAAATTGAACAATCAATCAATCTCCTATCGCGGGAAGAACAGTTATAGGTAGAGAACAAGCTGGAGAACTCCCGGTACTGGTACTTTCCATTGATGCAATTAATAATGTTTTCTGTTATTTGATTCACTTGTTGCAAATAAGGCACTTTTACTGATTTTGTTTTTATAGTTTACACGCAATTTTATCACTTTAGTATGATTTCTTCTCTTTTAGCCGATATTCCCAAGACAAAGCGATCGCAAGAAATAACGTAAGTATTCAGCTATAGCGCTCGTTCATACCCAGATCCCCGACTTCTTTAATTAATTGTGTCCATACATGATAAATTGATCACAGAAGTCGGGGATCTTTGTACCTCACCTGAATTCTTACGAAATGATCCTGTTAAATCTTGAATAGGATAAACTATCCCTGGGATATTATCACCTTTAATAGAACCATTCTCAGCCGCAAAGAAAGTATTAGGAACTTGAGAGGCAACTTGTTGTATTGCTGCGTCAAATGAACCATATAGAATAAATTTACGCCGATTTAAGTTAATTCTCATAAACGATATAGCGGTATGCACTTGAATGAGATACAGAATTTACCTAAAAAACTATACACTCTTATGACTTTCAACTCTATTCCCTGTTCTCTATTCCCTATTCCCTATTCCCTGCGATGCACTGAGCTTGTCGATAGCAAAGCGTGGCTTTTAGCCATAGTGTTCCCTGTTCCCTGCTCCCTGCTATATCACACACACAATATCAAATACAGTGTAGAATTCTAACATTTGACTGGCAAAATAACTTAAACATAAAAGTAAAACAATTCCGAGTCCACACAATTTTTTCCAAAATATGACCCATTCTTTCCTAGAACGTCTCCATAGTCCAGAACTTCCCGTTATTGTCTTTGACGGTGCGATGGGAACTAACCTACAAACCCAAAACCTCACTGCTGAAGACTTCGGCGGTGCAGAATATGAGGGTTGTAATGAATACTTAGTACACACAAAACCCGAAGCTGTGGCTAAAGTTCACCGTGACTTCCTTGCTGCGGGTGCAGATGTCATTGAAACCGATACCTTTGGCGGTACTTCCATTGTTTTAGCAGAATATGACTTAGCAGACCAAGCTTATTATCTCAGTAAGAAAGCCGCAGAATTAGCTAAAACTGTGGCGGCAGAATTTTCCACACCGGAAAAACCCCGCTTTGTCGCTGGTTCTATTGGTCCAACCACCAAACTCCCAACCTTGGGACATATTGATTTTGACACCATGAAAGCTGCTTTTGCAGAACAGGCAGAAGCTTTATTTGATGGCGGTGTGGACTTGTTTTTGATAGAAACTTGTCAAGACGTGCTGCAAATTAAAGCCGCATTAAACGGAATTGAAGAAGCATTTGCCAAAAAAGGGGAAAGAAGACCGTTAATGGTTTCCGTCACCATGGAAAGCATGGGAACAATGTTAGTAGGTACGGAAATTTCTGCCGTACTCACTATTTTAGAACCATTCCCTATTGATATTCTCGGTTTGAACTGCGCCACTGGGCCAGACTTGATGAAACCACACATTAAATATTTATCAGCACACTCGCCTTTTGTAGTTTCCTGTATTCCCAATGCAGGTTTACCGGAAAACGTTGGTGGTCAAGCACATTACAGACTTACGCCTGTAGAATTACGCATGGCGTTAATGCACTTTATTGAAGATTTGGGTGTCCAAGTGATAGGGGGTTGCTGTGGGACAAGACCAGAACACATTCAACAATTAGCGGAAATTGCCAAAGACTTAAAACCGAAAGTTAGACAACCAAGTTTAGAACCAGCAGCCGCATCAATTTATACTACTCAAAATTATGAACAAGATAATTCTTTCTTGATAGTTGGGGAACGTCTTAACGCCAGTGGTTCTAAAAAATGCCGTGACTTACTCAACGGTGAAGACTGGGATGGTTTAGTCTCAATGGCGCGGAGTCAAGTTAAAGAAGGCGCGCATATCCTAGATGTTAACGTTGACTATGTGGGACGGGATGGCGTGCGTGATATGCACGAGTTAGTTTCTCGCATCGTTAATAATGTAACTTTACCATTAATGCTCGATTCCACCGAATGGGAAAAAATGGAAGCGGGTTTAAAAGTAGCTGGAGGTAAGTGTTTACTCAATTCTACCAACTATGAAGACGGGGAACCGCGATTTTTAAAAGTGCTAGAATTAGCCAAAAAATACGGTGCTGGTGTCATTATTGGTACAATTGATGAAGATGGCATGGCGCGGACAGCAGAGAAAAAATTTCAAATTGCCCAACGTGCTTACCGTCAAGCTGTGGAATATGGTATTGCTCCCACAGAAATATTTTTTGATACATTAGCCCTCCCTATTTCTACAGGGATTGAAGAAGATCGAGCAAACGGCAAAGCCACCATAGAATCAATTCGCCGTATTCGTCAAGAATTGCCGGGATGTCATGTAATTTTGGGTGTATCTAATATATCCTTTGGTTTAAACCCAGCATCGCGGATGGTGTTAAACTCCATGTTTTTGCATGAAGCCATGAATGCGGGAATGGATGCAGCAATTGTCAGCGCGAGTAAAATTCTACCATTAGCGAAAATTGACCCCCAACATCAAGAAGTTTGTCGGCAATTAATATATGATGAACGCAAATTTGATGGGGATGTCTGCATTTATGATCCTTTGGGAGAATTAACAACAATTTTTGCAGGAGTCAAAACCAAACGTAACACCGGTGTTGATGAAAGTTTACCAATAGAAGAACGTTTAAAACGCCATATTATTGACGGTGAAAGAATTGGTTTAGAAACCCAATTAACCAAAGCTTTAGAACAATATCCCCCCTTGGAAATCATTAATACTTTTCTCTTAGACGGGATGAAAGTTGTGGGTGAATTGTTTGGTTCTGGACAAATGCAGCTACCTTTCGTATTACAATCAGCAGAAACCATGAAAGCTGCGGTTGCTTATTTAGAACCCTTCATGGAAAAGTCAGAATCTGGGAATAATGCCAAGGGAACTTTTGTCATTGCGACTGTAAAAGGTGATGTTCATGATATTGGTAAAAACCTGGTGGATATCATCTTATCTAACAATGGTTATAAGGTGATAAACCTGGGCATTAAGCAATCTGTAGAAAACATCATTCAAGCCTACGAACAGTATAAGCCTGATTGTATTGCTATGAGTGGATTGTTAGTTAAATCTACTGCTTTCATGAAAGAGAATTTACAAACTTTCAATGAAAAGGGAATTACTGTTCCGGTAATTTTAGGTGGTGCAGCTTTGACTCCTAAATTTGTGAATCAAGATTGCCAAGAGACTTACAAAGGTAAAGTTATTTATGGCAAAGATGCGTTTTCTGATTTACATTTTATGGATAAGTTAATGCCAGCTAAAACGGCAGGTAATTGGGATAATTTACAGGGGTTTTTGGATGAATTAGGAACTGAAGAATCAACAAATGGTCATCATAAAACAGTAGATAATACTGTTACAGATAAAGTAGCTACTGAACTGAAAGCAATAGATACCCGTCGTTCAGAAGCGGTAGCTGTAGATATTGAACGTCCTCAACCACCTTTCTGGGGAACACAATTTTTACAACCTGATGATATTTCTTTGGAGGAATTATTCTGGTATTTAGATTTGCAAGCTTTGGTAGCTGGACAATGGCAATTCCGCAAACCTAAAGAACAATCTAAGGAGGAATATCAGGAGTTTTTACATGAGAAGGTTTACCCGATTTTAGAAACTTGGAAACAGCGAATTATTGAAGAGAATTTGTTGCATCCTCAAGTAATTTATGGCTATTTTCCTTGTCAGTCTGTGGCGAATAGTTTATTGATTTATGAAACGAACCACAGAGGCACAGAGAACACAGAGGTAAGAACCAGTTTTGAGTTTCCCCGTCAGAAGTCTTTTAATAGGTTATGTATTGCAGATTTCTTTGCACCCAAGGAGTCGGGAATTATTGATGTTTTCCCCATGCAAGCGGTGACGGTGGGAGAAGTGGCCACGGAGTTTGCTCAAAAGCTTTTTGCTGATAATCAATACACTGATTATCTGTATTTTCATGGTATGGCGGTACAGGTGGCGGAAGCTTTGGCGGAATGGACACACGCTAGAATTCGCCGGGAGTTGGGTTTCGGAGATTCTGAACCGGATAATATTCGGGATATTTTGGCGCAACGTTATCAAGGTTCTCGGTATAGTTTCGGCTATCCTGCTTGTCCGAATATTCAGGATCAATATAAGCAGTTGGAATTGTTGGGAGTTGATAGGATGAATATGTACATGGATGAAAGTGAGCAATTGTATCCTGAACAGTCTACAACGGCAATTATTACTTATCACCCTGTAGCGAAGTATTTCACGGCCTAATCTTTGGTATTTTGCTTTTTCTATCTGTCTTCGTTTTGTGCTTATTTAGCCCCCTAGATCCCCTGCCCCCGTGACCCCCAAGTTTGGGGGCAAATTGGGGGACTTTGAAATTCTTATCCCCCCAGAATTGGGGGTTAGGGGGCATGGACTTTGAAATTCTTATCCCCCCAGAATTGGGGGTTAGGGGGCATGGGAAAAAAGCGCTTCGCTATCGCTCAAAAATCATCAAACAATCACGCAAAAATACCCGACTTTTCCCATAAATCGGGTATTGTGGAAACCAATTAGTAAGAAACAACTATCGAGGTTGAGCTTTGAAACCACGACGTTCTAGCATTTCCCGTACCTGGGGACTAGGATTGTAGTTATAACCATAGGCAGAACGCTCGGAGTCATCCATGATTTGAGGTGTGACTAACACAATTACCTCTCTGCGTTCATTGGTTCTATTGGTCTTTCTAAATAGCGCACCAATTAGAGGAATATCACCCAAGATTGGTAATTTAGAGACAGTGGTTCGATCTTGATCTTGAATAATACCGGAAAGAATCAGCGTTTGACCATCTCGCAGACGAATTGTACCGGAAGTAACGGCACGAGTAGAAACTAAAATGATTTGTCCATTACCTGTGTCTGCCGTACCAGCAGGAGATTTAACCTGGGGAGCAACTTGTAGAGAAACAAAACCATTATCGTCAATTCTATCCACTACAACGGCAAGCTTAAGCCCTACAGGTTCTTTTGATATCTTTCTCTCTTCCCTAGAGCCTCCAGGAGTGTCAGTTATAGTTCTTGTTATATCTCCTATAACGTCCTGTGTTAGTTGTACATCAGCAGTTTGACCTTCTTGTACAATTAGGGTTGGGTCAGTCAATATCTTAGCATTCCCACTTTGTACTTGAGCTTGCAAACTAGCTAGAAGACGTTTAGGAAATTGGTATAAGGTGGGTAATGAATAGGTGATTTCAGTAGGAGTAATTTTTGTAACACCCGTTACTGCTGGGTTAGAGCTTACACCTGCTGTAGGATTACCTGTACTGGTATCTCTTCTGTCAAGAAAAATGTTAGCAGTACCAAGTGGATTTGTAGCTATAGGTGTTTCAGTTAAACTGCTTGATACTTCATTTCCTCTAGCTGGTCGAGAACCACCAAAATTGAAAGTTGCAGCACCACCATCACTGGTAAAATAGTTATTACCAAGACCAAAAGAAAAACTAGAATTGGACTCTTGAATACCCAAAAGGTTAACATCAATAATCTTGACGTTAATTACCACTTGACGACGGCGTATATCAAGCGGAACAACTTGAGCCATAGCCATTTCAACTAATTTAGGAGTACCGATCAAGGTAATAGTATTAGTTCTTTCATCCCCTGATACTTGTAAACCTCTAAGTAAAGGAACTGAGTCAGTAAATTTAATCCGTTGAGCTACAAGATTAGTGTCCTCAGCAGTCTGTGATTTTCTTCCTTCTGCTGTACCAACGGTTTCTATATTGACCCTAGTTGTTTTAGCTTCAGCATTAACAGCACTTTCTGCACCTAAGTTAACTAAAACCCTTAAAACTTCTTTTACCTTTGCTTGGTTAAGTCTTAAGTTACGCATGACAAGATCACGAGTAGTATTAGGCAATTTAGTTCCCACAAAAATAGTGCGTCCACTGCGATTAGCCTCTAAACCACTTAGACGCAAGACGTAGTTAAATACATCTTGTACGGGTTCGTTTTCTATATCTATGGATATTTTTTCGTATGTAATTGGTTTGTCAGTGTCACCAGTATTCTGAGTTGATGTGCTAGTTATCTTATCATCTCCTCCCTGTCCAACATAAGCCAAATTCAACCCCGCAGCCCGCGCTAACAGTGATAAAACCTCTCTGACAGGTGCATCACGCAACACTAAGCGGGGAACTCGTTCTTGAGTGCCTAAATCAATGGCTGTGGGTGATGTATCAATGTTAGATTGGGTAATATCGCCTACTGGTGGGGCGACGGCTCTGGGGAGGAAAGGAGGGGCTTGGTTATAGGGTTGATTGGGGCCTGCGGCTTGGGCAATTTTACCGTCTATGGTGACTTGAGGATTAGGGACTAGGACATCGGGGCGTTTACCGGGTTCATCTGGTTTGTATTCAGTTGTGGTAGCTGGTGCTACTGGTACTTTGTCTGTAGGGTTGGTTGTGGCTGGTGCGGCTGGTACTTTGTCTGTGGGATTAGTGGTAGCCGATGCTGTGGAATTGGTGGTGGTAGTAAAGCCAAGGGTAAGATTATTATCTTTTCGCATCACGGGTTGATTGCTGGGTATATCATCAATCCCTGTAACTGTGACGCGAATGCTATTAGTATCTAATTGTTTAACTTCTATCAAAGCGATGCCTGGGGCGGGGTTTTCCTGACGGAAGTTATCACCCTTGGGTAAACGCAGTTGGGCATTAATAATATCTGCAACTAAGGATTTGTCTTTTTTAGTTGTAAATACTTGGGGGCGATCGCCCGCCGCAGTTCTTAAAATTACACTAACTCCGCCCTCAATGGGGCTGAGTTTAACATCTGTCACTTGTGTTACTTGTGCCAAAGCTGGCTGGGCTGCTAAAAGGACACAAGCTGCTGCACCTGATACAAAAACATTATTATTAAACTGTTTCACAGTTCATCCCTCACATAAAATAAAAGTCTTATTGGTAATTGGTAATTGGTAAGTCGAAGTATTACCTTTTGCCTATTTTGGTGGGGCATTAGCTGCGGCTGCTTTGGCTGCTAAATCAGCTACTTCTTCATTAGTTAGTGGCATGAGAGCCTCTAATTCAAAAGTTGTTGTCAGTTTACCGACACCTATTAGGACAGGATTATCTTTATCTCCTGAAGTTTCTGGAGGAGACAATTTGGAATTATAGTTTTTAACTAACAATAAAGGCTGCAATCGCTCAATGTTTCCCATGATTGATTGGGTTTGTTGAAAATTACCCTCAATTTCCACATTAAAGGTACTGCGTTTGAGTTTGCCGTTTACTTCCGCGCCAAAACTACCATCTTCTACGACCACAGGTGTTTCAGAAGTAGGAATAAATCTTTTCATTTTAGCTTTAACACCATTGCCGATATTTTGCCCATTACTAGAATCTATTAAGCGGCTGGTATCTAGTAAGAGGGTATCTAAACTTTTTTCATCTGCAAATAAAGCTAAAACTTGTTTTTGTTGTTCTTTGGCAGTGGCTAAATTGGCTTCTACTTTACCAATTTGTCCAGCTTGGGCTTTCTTTTGATCAACTTCTGCTTGGAGTTGATCACGTTTGGTTATTTGTTGTTGATAGGCATCCCAAGCGGGCATGACCATATTTAACATCATATAACCAGCACTAGCTACACCTAAAAAGCCGACTACACCACCAATAATAGTTGGGGTAAGAGTTACTCCAAAGACGACAGGGGCAGCATTTGCCGTTTGTGTACCTTTTTCTGAAAAATTAAACTCTTCACTCAGTGTCATTGGGCGATGACTCCTACTTTTTTGATATTACGAAGTCTATCTACTAGTCCAACTGTGCCTTTTTTCTCTAATTCTGGAATTAAATCAGATGCTGGCACACTACTCAAACCTGTTTTAATAGTGTATTTGACTACTTGGAGGGGTTTTATTTTGACATTGGTTGTTTTTGTCTGTGGGAGAACAAAACCTGTAATTGCTGGTGCATCTATTAATTCGGTTGTCATGATTTTGGTTTCTAGGGGATTCAAAAATTGGGATTGTCCCAAGCTGAGGGCAAAATCATTAACAAAACCGTAGGACATAGCATAACCAGAAAGTTCTAAGAATCCCGCCGGATTAGTAGGGGGTGCGGTTACGGGGGCTTTACCGGGAAGTGGTGCAGCAACTTGTCTGATGGTTTCGATTTGCACTTTGTTAGGAATGCGATCGCGCAAATCCTGTAACATGGCTGACCAAGGACGAATCTGATCAAAAACTGTAACTAAAGCTTTGTTTTGGCTACTAATACTATCTGCTTCGGCTTTAAGTTTTTTGATGTTAGCGATTCTGCCATCTAAAGTCTTACCTTCTTCCTCTAGTTTGCCAATGTCTTGGGTGAGTTCGGTGGTTTTCCCTTGCAGGATTGATAAACCAGCAAATACCAAAGCTGGTAATACTAACCCTACTCCCAGTCCTATATAAACAGGAGTCAAATTTCCCAGTTGTATTCGGGTTGATGAAGTTTTAATCCGGGTTTGAGATTGGTTTTGATATTCTGGACGGTCTTTGAGAAAGTTGATATCTAGACTGTACATTTGATTACACCTCCCGCATTCCTAGACCCAGGATAATACCCAAGCCAGGACGTTTAATTAAAGGATATTTTTCGGGATCTACCTCCAAGGACAAAGAAGCTATAGGATCTATTTGAGTAGTAGGTAAACTTAATCGTTGAGTAAAAAACTCATCAATTTGTTGTAGTCCACCTCCTGGTCCTGCTAAAAAAATCTGGGCGACTTCGAGATTTTCACTTTGATTGAGGTAGAAATCAATAGAACGACGCAGTTCATCAGCTAGTTCTCCTAGAACCCTTAACATGGAAGTCATACCGGGATTACTACCGGTGACTCCAGTATTAACTGCATCTGGTGAAGTAACTGGAATGGTCATACTTTCCAACATATCCATTTCCCGTGATGGTGCTAGGTTCATCGCTCTTGATAGGGCGGTTTGGAGTTGATAAGTTCCTATTGGCACTGTTCGAGAAAATTGTGGCACACCATTGATAATAATGGCAATTTCCGTACTATCAAATTCAATATCAACTAATACTGCCGCCTCTTCTGGGCTAAATAACCGCAATTGATCACGAATGGTACGAATGAGGGCAAAACTGTTAATTTCTAAGATATCAACAGCTAATCCGGCCTGTTCAAAGGTATCCAAATAGGTTTGGGTGACATCTTTGCGAGTTGCCACTAACAAAACTTCAACTTTTTCGATGCCGTCTTCGTCTACAAAGTAGCCGAGTTTTTGATAGTCAACATCAGCTTCTTCACGGGGATAGGGCAAATGTAAGGATGCTTCATAGTTGAGTATCATTTCCCGTAACTCTTTGTCGTCTAATTCCGATGGTACGCGAATCAAACGGACGATCGCGTCTTTCCCTGGTATACAGGTAGCTACACGGGTAGCTTTGGTTTTGCTTTGAGCGATCGCTTCCTGAATAATTTCTGTCATTCCTGGAGAATCAACAATTTGCCCACCAGCAAATATACCTTCTGGTACTGGTACAGAGATTAAAGACTCAATTTTTAAAGTCCGGCGTTGTTTACGTAGTTCTACTAGGTTAACCCGTTCGGGTGCTAGTTCAATTCCAATACCGCTATTGGATTTATTAAATAAACTAGTCAAGGTTTGCAGCACTGTTTTACCTGTTACATTACTAAAGCAAAATATTAAGGTTAGTTGTTAGTTGTTAGTTACCGATTACCAAAATTGATATATCCTATAGTCTCCACAATTCTCTATCCTTTTTCTTACCCCGATTAATTCTAAAAATACTACCACCTAGAAAGATGATTCGATTGCAAAAATTTAAACAACTAATTTGTTGGGCATTACTCGGCTTACTGACTAGTTGGATTGTGAGTTGTAGCACAGGTAATGTTGCTAACAATCCCAAATCTGGGGCAACAGGTGTTGCCACAATTGAGTTTTGGACAATGCAACTCCAACCGCAATTTACCAACTACTTCCAAAGTCTGATTACGACTTTTGAATCTCAAAACCCCAGTATCAAAGTTAAATGGGTAGATGTGCCTTGGTCAGCAATGGAGAATAAGATTTTAACAGCAGTCTCAGCAAAAACGCCACCAGATGTTGTTAACCTTAATCCCGATTTTGCTTCCCAATTAGCCGGCAAAAATGCTTGGTTAGATTTAGATGCCAAAATTCCTAGTCCTGACCGTTCCACCTATTTACCAAATATCTGGCAAGCAAGTAGCCTCAATGGTAAGAGTTTTGGTATTCCTTGGTATCTCACTACCAGATTAACTATTTATAACACCGATTTACTAAAACAAGCGGGTATTACAAAACCCCCTGCTACTTACGCAGAATTAGGGCAAATGGCGCAACAAATTAAAGACAAAACAGGTAAGTATGCTTTCTTTGCCACTTTTGTTCCCCAAGACTCTGGCGAAGTCCTGGAATCCTTGGTACAAATGGGTGTAACCCTAGTTAATGCTGATGGTAAAGCTGGGTTTAATACTCCCCAAGGAAAAGCCGCTTTTCAATATTGGGTAGATTTATATAAAAAAGGTTTGTTGCCGAAAGAATCTTTAACTCAAGGGCATCGTCATGCTATAGATTTATACCAATCTGGAGAAACGGCTTTTTTAGCTTCTGGGCCTGAGTTTCTGAAAACTATTGCGAATAATTCCCCCAAGGTTGCCCAAGCTTCGGCAATTGCCCCACAAATTACGGGTGATACAGGTAAGAAAAATGTTGCTGTGATGAATATCGTGATTCCTCGTGATAGTAAATATCCTGATCAGGCTGTTAAATTTGCTTTATTTCTTACCAATGATGAAAACCAGTTAGCCTTTGCTAAAGCTGCTAATGTTCTACCTTCTACAGTTAAGGCTTTGTCGGATAGTTATTTTCAGGAAGTTCCTGCTAATGCTACCACATCGGAAAAAGGGCGGGTAATTAGTGCCACACAATTACAAAAAGCTCAGGTATTAACCCCGAAAATGAAAGATTTTAAAGTTTTGCAAAAATCAATTTACGAAAATTTACAAGCGGCCATGTTAGGACAAAAAACAGTAGATAAAGCTCTGGAAGATGCCGCCCAGCAATGGGATAATCGGTAATTGATCATGGGGGACTTTGAAATTCTTATTCCCCCAGAATTGGGGGTTAGGGGGCATCAAAACCCTATTAGACAACTTGATTAGACTGTACACGGTAGCTTAATAAAGGGAGTGAGGGGGGATATCAATCAAATATGACACTCCTCAGAAATCCTCTTACATCTGTGAAATCCTTTAATCCGTCTAATCCGTGATTCTGACGATGATAGGATGTACAGGATGTGATTTTTAAATTTCTGGTTTGATTTTGTATCTTTTTTTATCTGAATCAGGATAACCACTGATTATAGGATGTACGGGATGTGATGTTTAAATTTCTGGTTTGATTTTGTATGTTTTTTTGTCTGAATCAGGATAACCACCGATTATAGGATGTACACGATGTGATGTTTAAATTTCTGGTTTGATTTTGTATGTTTTTTTGTCTGAATCAGGATAACCACTGATTATAGGATGTACACGATGTGATTTTTTGTTTAGTAAAAGATGATAAAAATAGATTAAATAATGATATAATATCTTTAAATTTTGATGCTATGATGCAAACAGAAAATTGATCAATAACATCCTGTTAATCCTGAAATCCTGGACATCCTGATTCAGACAAAAAAAAAGACACAAAATCAAACTATTAATTTATCAATAACATCCTGTTAATCCTGAAATCCTGGACATCCTGATTCAGATAAAGATGCCAAAAAATGACCAATTAAATACAAAGAACCACATAAAACAACCTGATTATTTGTACCATTAAAAGCAGCATCTAAAGCTGAAAATACATCTGCATAGATATGACAAAAATTCAATTCTGGACAAATTGATATTGCTAACTTAGCTAATTCTGCTAAATCTGCTGAATTGCTATCGGGTACTGGAACTAAATATAATTTATCTCCTGGTTTGAGAAGTTCCTCAAAAATATCACTATGATCTTTAGTGGACAACATTCCCATTACCCAAGTGATATTTTTGCTGTTGAGACTATCTACATAATCACGTAACACTGTAGCTGAAGCTGGGTTATGTGCGCCATCAATGAGTAATTTTTGACTTTTCCACGTTATCCATTGCATTCTGCCGGGCCACTTAGTTTTACCCATACCATTAATGATAGCCTCCTCGGAAATTTGCCAATTTTGTTTTTGCAATATTTCCAAAGCTGCTAAAGCTAAAGCTGAATTATGTAATTGAATTTGTCCCTGTAATGGTAAGGGATATTTTATGGTTTCTGGACTGGCGATTTTTTGGTATTCTGCCCAATTTTGATTAATTTGACGGGATGGTTGGGGGGTAAAAATCGGACATTGTAACTCTAGAATGCGTGATTTTACAACGTTTTCCGCATCTGCTGGTAATGAACCCACCACCGCAGGACATCCCGGTTTAAGAATTCCAGCTTTTTCTCTGGCAATATGGGCGACTGTGGGGCCAAGTTGTTGCCAATGTTCTCGACTAATAGAAGTAATGACTGTTAATAAAGGATGTTCACAGACGTTAGTCGCATCCAAACGCCCCCCTAATCCTACTTCAATAATAGCAATATCAACTTGTTGCTGGGCAAAATATAACCAAGCAGCAGCAGTAATTACTTCAAATTGGGTAGGAGACTCCGTGTCTGGGTCAATAGCTGCTTGAACTTGCAGTATTAATTCACACAGTTTACTACTCTCAATTGGTTGTTCATTAACACAGATTCGTTCTGTCCAATCAACCAAATGGGGGGAGGTGTAGCGTCCAGTTTTGTAACCAGCCTCAGTAAGTACCGCAGACAGGTAAGCACAAACTGAACCTTTACCATTAGTACCAGCGACATGAATAATTGGCACTTGGTGATGGGGATTTCCCAAAGTTGCCAATAAATTAACAATCCGGGATAATCCCAAATTTACACCAAAATGCTGAAAAGGTTGGAGTAAGGAATTTATGTTCATAGTGATTGGACATGGGATACTGATAAAACTTTTACCAATTACCAATCACCCATTACCCATTACCTAAATTAAGCTTCTTTGTTCAAAAAGTTTTGTATTTGTCTGATAGCAGCAGCACCAATGTTGAAAGCAGCCCAACCAGCAGCGATCGCTAAAGGTGCTAAAACAATTACTACACGGTTATCAATGTCCATATCTAGAATCCCTCTGTAAATTAAAAAATTTTAAGTTTTGCAACAGTTCTCAACTTTATATTGTGATCTGAGGTGGTGAATTTTTCAAGCTTCTATGTAAAGTTTGATTAAAAATCAGGGAACAGGGATAAAATTAGCAATTACGAATTCCACATTACCTATTGCGGGAGTCGGGAGTCGGGAGTCGGAAATTCCAAATTACGAATTACGAATTACGAATTAGCAGCATGAAGCAGGGCTAATTGATAATATTTTTCGGCGTGTTCGATAAGTTCGGTAATTTCGGTGTCTGAGAGTTGACGGACTACTTTACCGGGAAGACCCATGACTAGAGAACCGGGAGGTACATTTTTGGTAACTACTGCACCAGCGCCGATGATGCTGCCTTTGCCAACTCTTACGCCATTTAAAATAATGGCACCAATTCCAATCAAACTACCACTTTCAATATGAGCAGAATGTACCACAGCGCGATGGCCGACAGTGACATGATCTTCTAAGATTGTGGGTACGCCAGGATCACCATGTAGAATTGCTCCATCTTGAATGTTTGTACATTCGCCAATTTCAATCCGTTCTACATCACCTCTAACCACAGATCCATACCAAATACTGGCTCTGGCTGCTATGGTTACAGAACCAATGATTACGGCATTAGCTGCCACAAAAGCAGCTTGAGAAAATTGGGGAGATTTCCAGTCAGAACAGATAGACACGATAGAATATGAATATGGTACCCAGGAACTCTGGAGAAACTCCAACCTTTAGGGCTGGTTGCAAAACCAGAATATCACGACGTTGGCCTTCTATAGTTAGGCAGTTGTGAAACTTGTTCTCAGGCACTATCTTCATTTTTATGCAGCAGTGAGCAAGTTGTCTAAAGTAGTGGAACAGGAGTGTAAAGTTAAACCTACTGATGCTGGCAAAAAAAACACAATACTATGTTTATACGCACTTCATGATCAATCCAGGCTTTCAGTACCCGATATTTGGCCCTGAAATACAGTGTCCTCACTGTCGCCAAAGTATTTCGGCTTTAACATTGACGGATACCTATCTATGTCCCCGTCATGGCGCGTTTGAAGCTGAACCCAAAACTGGGGAGTTGGTTCATTTACAGTCTGGTCGTCATTGGCGCAGATGGGATGGAGAATGGTATCGTCAACATACTCATCCCGATGGGATTCGGTTTGAAATTCACGAAGCTTTAGATAAGCTTTACACTCAGGGTTATCGTGCCACAAAGATAATTGTTGCCCAGCGTTATCAGGAGTTGATGAGCGGCTATTTAGAACGAAGTACACCTTGGCGTGCTGGACAAGGGGAAGGCACGGGTGCAAGGTTATATGGTTTGCCAGTGGAGTTTAGTCCAGATCCCGTTACAGAACCTTGCTGGGAAGTGATTAACTTTGACTTGGATAAAGAGCCTGGTGTACCTGTGCGTTACCCATATTTCCGGTTGTTTGAGTAGGTAATTGGTAATGGGTAATTGGTAATTGGTAAAAATTTCCGCTCTGTTCCCCAATTTGGGTTTTAGCTTAACCGACTTCAAGCCCCACGACTGACCCAAAGGGCAGCGTGGGATGAATGGCGCGTGAGTTAACGACAGTTTTTCGACCCTTGTACTGAGCGCAGCCGAAGTACTTGTACTGAGCGCAGCCGAAGTACTTGTACTGAGCGCAGCCGAAGTAAAAGCGACAGCGTTCGCGCAGCGTCTCGAAGAGAGGGAAAAAACATGGGGTCAATTCACAAATCTTGTGTTATGGTGTTTTATAGTAAATACCTTTCACTCTAATATGTTAAGAGTTGTCAAAGTCAGATTATATCCAGATGCCCAACAACAGCAATCATTAGCACAAGCTTTTGG
>OGVQ01000104.1_pt1 | contig 18814 bp, 18 predicted proteins | sample 1575801 | NCBI WGS metagenome assembly OGVQ01 (sample SAMN07581550, study PRJEB24739) | freshwater metagenome | place: Singapore | collected 2015-04 | reverse complement strand
GTTTCCCAGTCACGATACAACAGCGCAAAGACAAGTTAATGCAAAACAGCAAGCTGAAGAACTGTTAGCATTTCACAAAGAACTTCAAGAAACCAGTCAGCAATTTTTAGCGAAAACAGCCGCAGAAAGAATTGCCCAAGCTGAAAAACAAGCCCAAGAACTGTTAGCATTTCATAAAGAACTTCAAGAAACCACGGAACAGTTTTTATCAGCAACAGCCGCAGAAAGAATTGCTAAAGCTGAAAAACAAGCCCAAGAACTGTTAGCATTCTATCAAGAAGTTCAGAAAACCAGCCAACAGTTCCTATCAGAAACAACCAAAGCCAGAATTGCACAAGCTGAAGAACAGCAGAAGCAACTACGTCAATTCCGTAAGGATTTGTTTGCGAGTGTTTTTGGTATCTCTATCTAATAATCAACTAATAAACAGAGTTAATCTGTTGCAGAATAGAGATCAATAGTAATGCCCCCTCATCTTTCAGTTGAAAAACTGCTAAAATAAGGGGGTGAATAATAAAATTCAACAATGAGTCCAGACTTGAAGGGTTGGCAGTCTTATTCGTAGAGTAAGTCCGTTAAAATCAGCTTACCATTAACGTCGCTACTCTGATTAGACTAGACTTCTTGCTTCAGGCGCTCGACTTATAAAGCAATCTTATCACATAGATTAAGAAATTGCATCATAATTTAGAGAACTCCACAAAAAGAAATGTCCCATGTCATTCTGAAAAAAAACGAAGTATAGTGAAGAATCCCTTGAGATGGTTAGTTTCGCTACACTCAGCATGACAAAATAGGATCATTTATTTTGTGGCTTACTCTTATTCTCTTGTTTCTTGGCAATCCTACTTTTTATCATAATTTAACTGATGACTACCACCAAGGTTAATCATAAAAGAGCCGTTCTTCGTCTTCGTCCAGGGCAGTTTGTAGTCACACCTGCTATTGAAAGAGTAGCAATTCGGGCGCTACGTTATCTCAAATCGGGGTTTCCTATTCACTTACGCGGACCTGCCGGCACAGGGAAAACAACCCTGGCTATGCACTTGGCTAACTGTTTAGACAGACCAGTAATGTTACTGTTTGGAGATGACCAATTTAAGAGTTCAGATTTGATTGGTAGTGAATCTGGTTACACCCACAAAAAGGTGCTAGATAACTATATCCATAGTGTTGTTAAACTTGAGGATGAATTTAAGCAAAATTGGGTTGATTCTCGATTAACCTTAGCTTGTCGTGAAGGTTTTACTTTGGTTTATGATGAATTTAACCGTTCACGGCCTGAAGTTAATAACGTCTTGCTGTCAGCATTAGAAGAAAAAATTCTCAGTCTTCCTCCTAGCAGCAATCAGCCAGAATACTTGAGTGTTAATCCTCAATTTCGAGTGATTTTTACATCTAATCCAGAAGAGTATTGTGGAGTTCACTCAACCCAAGATGCTTTGATGGATAGATTGGTGACTATTAGTATGCCAGAACCAGATGAGATTACTCAAACAGAGATATTAATTCAGAAAACAAATATAGACCGAGAATCTGCTAACTTTATAGTACGTTTAGTCAAGTCATTTCGTCTCGCTACCGGAGCAGAAAAAACTTCTGGCTTGCGGTCTTGTTTAATGATTGCTAAGGTCTGTGCAGATAATAATATTCCGGTGACAACAGAAAGTTTAGATTTTCCAGATATTGCTATAGATATTCTGTTCAATCGCTCCCATTTATCTATGAGCGAATCCACGAACATTTTCTTAGAGTTACTGGACAAATTCTCGGCCGAAGAACAGGAGATATTAAATAATAAAGTCATGGGAGACAATGATTTCTTGATTGACAATTCCCAATTTGTATCTCCAGAATTAGCTGGGCAAGCAAATTAGTTTAGCCTAGAAAGTAAAAGCCTATCACCTCCCTCTTAGGTAGGTGATGGGACGAATAAATGCGCGTAAGTGACGAATTGATGAACCAGCGAAATTGAGCATTGCGAAATCAGCAATGTTAGCTTATGAGCAATGAATACTTTCTTGGTCAGTTTTTCCGCTGAATATTTGATATAATACTAAGCAATAGGTGTAACTCAATTAGATGCACCAAGAGCAGCCTATCGGAAAAGTTAAAATTACATCCAAAAGTCCCCAGGGCATTATGGCTTTAAAGCTCAGTCAATGTCTTCAAAGAAGAGTAACTGAGAAGCCCACACTCACCTATGGAGTATGTCACTCTGTGGATTTGAGTTTTATACCATTCAAGAGTTGAATTATTTGTGACTTCTACCCCAATACTGCCAACACGTCCTCAGACTAACTCAAGTCGAGCTATCAACACATCTACCCAAGGTTCGACTTTAGCGGACATTCTCGAAAGGGTTCTAGATAAAGGCATTGTGATTGCTGGTGATATTTCCATCTCTATCGCTTCCACCGAGCTTATACACATTCGGATTCGCTTGTTGATTTCCTCTGTGGATAAAGCCAAGGAAATGGGCATCAATTGGTGGGAAAGCGATCCTTATCTCAGCACTAAGGCTCAACGGTTGGTTGAAGAAAATCAACAACTTCAGCATCGTCTAGAGAGTCTAGAAGCAAAGCTAAACTCACTTACATCTTCTAGTGTGAAGGAGGAAATGCCCTTAGTAGCAGATATTAAGATGATTTGTATCAAATCACCAAGGAAATTCCATCACCTGTAGATACACCGATTGAAGTTCTAGATTTCCAGGCTCAAACCACCAAGGAAATTCCATCACCTGTAGATACACCGATTGAAGTTCTAGATTTCCAGGCTCAAACCATCAAAGAAATTCCATCACCTGTAGATACACCGATTGAAGTTCTAGATTTCCAGGTTCAAACTACCGAAGAAAGTTCATCGGCAATTGAAGTTCTAGATTTCCAGGCTCAAACTACCGAAGAAAGTTCATCGGCAATTGAAGTTCTAGATTTCCAGGCTCAAACTACCGAAGAAAGTTCATCACCCGTAGATCCAGCAATTGATGTGTAATCTAAACTGTTATCTACATTCAATTCATAAAAGCTCAAACTCCTAAAACCTTAATGGTCAAATTGGATCAGAGACATTTAAAACTTGAGGTTGCATCGTCAAAATGGTTTGCACTCCCGCTGAAGACTTAAACAATTCACTGACCATTACCTCTAAACCCAAGAATGAAGCTGGTTTAGCTCCTTTACTATTGACTGTATTGGAATTGGTGCGTCAGTTAATGGAAGCTCAAGTAATTCGGCGCATGGAAGAGGATTTGTTGAGTGAACCTGACTTAGAGCGGGCAGCAGACAGTCTGCAAAAGTTAGAAGAACAAATCTTACATTTGTGTGAGATGTTTGAAGTTGATCCGGCAGATTTAAATATAAATTTGGGAGATATTGGGACTCTTTTGCCATCTTCCGGTTCTTATTATCCAGGTCAACCTAGCAGTCGTCCTTCCGTATTAGAGCTATTAGATAGACTTTTAAATACCGGAATTGTTGTAGATGGTGAGATAGATTTAGGCATTGCTGAAATAGATCTTATTCACGCTAAATTACGGTTAGTTTTGACATCAAAACCAATTTAATACCAATTTATCAATCATAAATTTAGGTTTAATTTATTTGCAGCTTATGAGTAATCCTCTCTATTTGTATGGTATTTTTCCAAATACAATTCCTGAAACTCTTGTTATCGAAGGATTGGATAAGCAACCTGTTCATAGTCAAGTAGTTGATGAGTTTTGTTTTTTATATTCAGAGGCTCGTCAAGAAAAATATTTGGCTTCTCGTCGTAATTTGTTAGCTCATGAAAGAGTTTTAGAGCAAACAATGCAGGAAGGTTTTAATGTTCTCCTCCCCCTTAGGTTTGGATTAGTGGTTAAAGATTGGGAAACAATCATCAGCCAACTGATTAATCCATATAGGGAGCAATTAAATCAACTGTTTAAAAAATTGGCAGGACGAAGAGAGGTAAGCATTAAAATTTTCTGGGATGCTAAGGCCGAATTGCAAGCCATGATGGAGTCTAATCAGGATCTGAAGCAGCAGCGCGACAACATGGAAGGCAAAAAGTTGAGTATGGAGGAAGTGATTAAAATTGGACAACTAATTGAAACTAATTTACTAGCCCGTAAACAAGCTGTAATTGAAGCTTTCTCTAATGAGCTAAATCCTTTGGCCCAGGAGATTGTAGAAAGTGACCCCATGACGGAAGAAATGATTTACAACGCAGCCTTTTTGATTCCTTGGGAAAGTGAATCTGAATTTAGCGAACGTGTCGAAGTCATTGATAAAAAATTTGGCGATCGCCTACGTATTCGCTACAACAATTTTACTGCGCCCTACACATTTGCCCAGCTTGATTCATAGGAGTTATTACGATGCTGACGAAACTTTTACTACTGCCAATCATGGGTCCATTGAATGGAGTTGTCTGGATTGCAGAACAAATCCAAGAGCGAACCAATAATGAATTTGATGCCCAAGAAAATTTGCACAAACAATTATTAAGCTTGCAACTTTCTTTTGATATTGGCGAAATTAGTGAAGAAGAATTTGAGATTCAAGAAGAGGAGATTCTTTTAAAAATTCAGGCCTTAGAAGAGGAAGCACGTTTAGAACTAGAAGCGGAAGAAGAGGAAGCACGTTTAGAACTAGAGGCAGAACCTGAACACTTGGAATATCCACCTCAATTCACAGCAGAAATTAACAAAGATCAACATCTCGTTTTGTTGCCTTAGTATAGATGGGCGAAATTAAGTCACCTCTTGTTATATTCAAAACCCCTAGAAAAGGGTAATTGCAAATTATCCTATAGGAATCCTATTTGATTGTTAAAAAGTTAGGAAAGGCGTGGACTTTCTTGACAGGGGTTATAATCTAAGTATACCTAGTAAAACTCGAATAGGAGGCTATATAATTGGGGCTGGCTGAATAAACTGAAAGCGATAACAGATAAGCTTTACGGACTTTTTACTAGCAGTGCTTGAACAAGCTATATGTTTTGGACGACGGATATAAAAATTTACCCCTACCAGATAGTGCGAACAGTTACTTGCTCCCTGTCTTCACAGATAACTTTTTCACCAAAACCTAACTAGCACAATGTTTAGATGAAGTTTAAAGTAATCATAAAAAAACCCGCGAAAGCGGGTTAGTAGTGGGGAATATGTTCATGTTTTGCCAAATTTACCAAGATTTTAGATCTTAATATTCAATTTCAAAAGTTTGGTAATTATTTGATTCAGCAAAAATATTCGAACGCACTATATTTTGAGCAGTATTTGAGTGAGGTTGACGCAATTTATGAATTGTTTTTTCTGTCGCTTCTATCTGTTCATTGAGGGTATCTAAGCGTTGTTGAAGTAAAATCATTCGTTCTTTAATAGAATGCATATCTCGCTGAATACGTTGTTTCTCTGTCACCATTTTATAAAGATCCAATTGACTTGACGCATCAGACTTAGGACGAGGCATTGTGCTAATTTTAGGTCTGCTAATACTGCGATTACTAACTGTTCTCATGAAAAATACCCGAATATTCTTTATTATTATAACTAAGTTATTGTGATTGTAAATCCCCAAATTATCTGGAAAAAATTTATCCCTTATTTCCATGAACATCAACTGTAGGTATGTCGTAACACCAAATATTTTGATCTAGGTGAAATATATGGAATTAGAAAATCTCTACACTTACGCTTTTTTAGAAATACCTAGCTCTCCCTTGATTTTGCCCCAGGGTGCGGCTAATCAAGTAGTGCTGATTAATGGTACTGAACTTGCCGCTATTGTCGAGCCGGAGATATTTTTAGAATCATTGCAAAATAATGATCAAAAAATTATCCAAATGGCTTTATGTCATGATCGAGTGATTTGTGAACTTTTTCAACAGGTGACGGTTTTACCCCTGCGTTTTGGAACTTATTTTACCTCTACGAATAATCTGCTAAACCATCTAGAATCCCATAAACAAGAATATCAAGACAAACTAGACAAGATCAAGGGTAAAAATGAATTTACTTTAAAATTGATCCCACGAACCATAGAAGAAATAGTACCACCTGAAGGGGGAGGAAAGGATTATTTCTTAGCTAAAAAGCAACGCTATCAAAACCGAAATAACTTTAGTATTGCTCAAGCAGCAGAAAAACAAAATCTTATTGATTTAATCACCAAAGTTAATCAATTACCCATTGTTGTTCAAGAACAAGAAGAACAAGTACAGATTTACCTTTTAGTTGATTGTCAAAATAATACCTTGCTTTTAGAACAGTTTTTCACCTGGCAAAAAGCTTGTCCCCGGTGGGATTTACTTCTAGGAGATTGTCTCCCTCCTTACCACTTTATTTAATAGACATCTGGTGAAAATTAAATATGTGTGACTTACAACCCTTGTAGAAAAGGGATGATCGGCTCTACAATCTTTACCACCAGATATCTAATGATTATTTATTAATCTTTTCGTAAATTCTTTAACTTTATTATGAACCAGTACGACTCACTTCATTTAATCATGTTTAGTGGTAAGGGTGGAGTTGGCAAAACTACCACTTCTTGCACTTTTGCTCGTTATTGGGCAAAACAGTTTCCAGAAGAAACAATTTTGTTACTTTCTACAGATCCGGCGCATTCTTTAGGAGATGTGTTACTGACAGAAGTGAAAGATTATGCTTCACCATTGCCAGATTTGCCTAATTTAAGTGTTCAGTCCTTAGATGCTGAAAAACTGCTATTAGAATTTAAGTCCAAATATAGCAAATTTTTAGAATTACTGGTTGAACGAGGAAGTCTAGCAGACGGACAAGATTTAGCCCCAGTTTGGGATTTGGACTGGCCTGGTTTAAACGAATTAATGGGATTACTAGAAATCCAACGTCTACTATCTGAAAAAAAAGTAGACCGTATAGTAGTTGATATGGCTCCCTCTGGTCATACCTTAAACTTGTTGCGATTGGAAGATTTTTTAGATGTGATTTTAAACTCATTAGAGTTATTCCAAAAAAAGCATCAGGTGATCACAGAAACTTTAACCAGACAAACTTATACTCTTGATGAAGTTGATGACTTTTTAGCCGATCTGAAATTTCAATTAGCTGAAGGTAGACGACTACTACAAGATGATCAATTTACAGGTTGTATAGTTGTCGCTGTTTCTGAACCTATGTGTTTTGCGGAAACTGAGCGATTTATTACAAGTTTACAAAAACTAAATGTTCCCTATGGAGGAATAGTAATAAATCGAATTGTCAGTGATTCATCTATAGAGCCAGATCGCTATGCTGAACAGCAAAACTTTATCAATAAATTCTTAAAAATTTCTCAAAATAAACCTGTTTTTACAGTACCACAACAGGAATTCGCGCCATTAGGTGGGTTAGCATTAGATAACCTAGCAGCACAAATTCAAAATATTGATCATGTGGAACTCACTTCCCCACCACCGATTCAATGGCCGACTAAAATCCCGCCTAGCTTTACTGACTTTGTAGCCGAAGGCTGTCAATTGATTGTTGTAGGTGGCAAAGGAGGAGTTGGTAAAACTACAGTGTCAGCAGCCATGGCCTGGGCTTTTGCTAATCGTTATCCTCATCAAAAAATTCGTGTAATTTCCATAGATCCTGCTCATTCCTTGGGAGATGCTTTTGGTGAAAAATTAGGACATGAACCAAAATTATTAGCTCCTAATTTAACTGGACAGGAAATTAATGCTGAGAAAATATTAGATCAATTTCGTGCCGATTACCTTTGGGAATTGGCGGATATGATTAGTGGTGAAGGAACAGAAGCAGATCCAACAATAAATATTGCCTATCTTCCAGAAGCTTGGCGGCAAATTATGTCTCAAGCTTTACCAGGTATTGATGAGATGCTATCCCTAATCACCATTATGGATTTATTAGACAGCAACCAGCAGGATTTGATTATTCTAGATACAGCACCCACAGGTCATCTTCTGCAATTTTTGGAAATGCCAACTGCATTAGGAGATTGGTTATCTTGGATATTTAAGCTGTGGATGAAATATCAGGATGTCCTGGGTCGAGTTGATTTCATTGGCCGGTTGCGAGGTCTGCGCCAACAAGTTGTTAAAGCTCAAAAGAAATTAAAAGACCCAAAGCATACCCAATTTGTGGGTGTCATTCAGGCAGAGGCGGCAATTATAGCTGAACACATCCGCTTAACGGAATCTCTCAAAACTATAGGAATTCAACAGCGTTATGTGGTACAAAATCGCTACACTCAAGATGTAGAGATTGAGAGCAGTTTGTTTTCACAGCAAACAATTGTTCGCTTACCTAACTTACCCAGATCCGTCGAACCCATTGCCAGAATTAAAGCTGCTGCCGATCTTTTATTTTAAGTGGATAATATAGTCAAGAAAAAATGGTTTTTTTAGAGTCAATTTTTGGAGGAATGTGATGAGTGATTTATTTAAGGGATTTGAGCAGTTATTAGAACTGGTAAAAACTCTAGAAGAAAAATCAGAAAACGGAGAAATCAAAACCAATGTCCAGTTTAACTCCCGCCCATTAAGCAGTATTCCCAGAACAGGAAATATCCCCCGTAGTAGTAATATGGGGGGTAATATGGGTAACATGGGTAATGACGTGGGTACAAGTCGAATGAACACTCAATCCCCCTCGGCTTCTGGTGCAGATCCCTCAGATCCAGTTGTTCCTCCCGATCCTACTTCAGGTATTGCTCTTAAAGATATCGGTGGACTGAGCGAAATTCTTAAAGAACTCAAAGAACTGGTTGCTATTCCTTTAAAACGCCCTGACCTACTGGCTAAATTAGGACTAGAACCCACCCATGGCGTATTATTAGTTGGTCCTCCAGGCACAGGTAAAACTCTCACTGCCCGGGCTTTGGCTGAAGAATTGGGCGTTAACTACATTGCTATTGTTGGTCCTGAAGTCATCAGTAAATATTATGGTGAAGCGGAACAAAAATTGCGTGGTATTTTTGAAAAAGCCGCCAAAAATGCGCCCTGTATTATTTTTATTGATGAAATTGATAGCCTCGCCCCAGACCGCAGTGCGGTAGAAGGGGAAGTTGAAAAGCGCCTCGTTGCCCAATTATTAGGCTTAATGGACGGTTTTTCCCATAGCCCAGGGGTGATTGTTCTCGCGGCTACCAACCGCCCTGACCACCTTGACCCAGCCCTGCGAAGACCAGGACGGTTTGACCGGGAAGTCCAGTTTCGCATTCCTGATATCAACGGACGCAAAGAAATTCTGCAAATTCTCACCCGTTCTATGCCCTTGGATAACACCGTTGACCTCGATTTTATCGCCGAACGGGCGGTGGGATTTGTGGGGGCTGATTTGAAAGCTGTTTGTCAAAAGGCCGCTTATAGCGCCCTCCGTCGTCAAGTTCCTTCTATAGAGGTGCAAGCTCCAGAAAACATGACGGTTGCTCAAACTGATTTTTTACAGGGACTAAAGGAAATCAAACCGGCTGTACTTCGCAGTGTAGAAGTTGAAGTTCCCCAAGTTGCTTGGGATGATATTGGTGGTTTAGAGAATATTAAGCAAACCCTGCGAGAATCTGTAGAAGGGGCGCTACTTTATCCAGAACTTTACCTACAAACTAAGGCCATAGCTCCCAAGGGGATTTTGCTATGGGGTCCTCCGGGAACTGGTAAAACTTTATTAGCCAAGGCTGTGGCTTCCCAGGCCAGAGCTAATTTTATTGGTGTCAATGGACCGGAGTTACTGACCCGTTGGGTGGGTGCAAGTGAACAAGCAGTGCGGGAATTATTTGCTAAGGCTCGACAAGCAGAACCCTGTGTCATATTCATTGATGAAATTGATACCTTAGCTCCTGCAAGAGGAAGTTACAGCGGTGATTCTGGCGTAAGTAACCGGGTAGTAGGGCAATTATTAACTGAATTGGATGGTGTAGAGGCGGGTGCAAGTATTCTAGTTATTGGGGCTACAAACCGTCCTGATGCTCTGGACTCAGCGTTATTACGGGCAGGTAGGTTAGATTTACAACTTAAAGTAGATTTGCCTGATTTAGCTAGTCGTTTAGATATTTTACAGGTCTATACTGATGGACGACCATTATTAGACGTGAATTTAACATATTGGTCTGAAGTCACAGAAGGTTGGAATGGTGCTGATTTAGTATTGCTGTGTAATCAAGCTGCTGTGGAAGCTATTCGCCGTTTCCGAGCGCAAGGACAAACAGACCCTGCTGATATCAGAATTACTAATGATGATTTTGAATATTCTCATCAAGTTTTAGTCAGTCAACGTCATGCTTAATTAGATTATCACTGTCACCCCCGACTGCAAGGAATTTGTCCGGGGGTCGGAAAACAAAGTAAGTGCAATGGACATACTACTGATAATTGTCAAAAGTTACAGATAAGCTGATGTGCAGCTAAACTGTATAATTAAAAAACCTGAAGTTACAGTAGCACAAGCATCTTGCTTGTATTAATTATTCAAGTTAAAGGCACAACAGCTTATTAATAGACAAGAGGTAACAGACCAAATGCTGCGCTGTTGGAACGATAGCGAATACACTACTTGTTTTTGTTTGCGATACATTTTGATGCACCTTGATGCAAGGATTTTTACTTATTTTACCCCTTTTCCTTGCACTTTGTTCCTTTTTTCTGACCCTTAAACTCTTGATTCATCTGGCTTTTCGCTTTATTCAGCAAACCCTAACTATGTCAAGACTCTTAATTACCCAATACCAAACTGAAGTACAAAAGATTATTCAATATGGAGGTTCACGGAAAGAAACTTCTATCCGTTTTGCTTTTCAAAACCTGTTAAATGAATATTGTAAACCTCGTGATTTTCTCCTCATTCCCGAATTGGATTATAAACTACCCAATGGTAAATTAGTCTATCCTGATGGTACGGTGAAAGATGCTTTGCGGTTAGATTGGGGTTACTGGGAAAGTAAGGACGAATATGATAATTTAGATCAGGAAATTGAGAAGAAATTAAATAAAGGTTATCCCGACAGTAATATCCTCTTTGAAGATTCCCAAACCGCCGTTTTAATTCAAGGTGGTACGGAAACTGGGCGCGTATCTATGCAAGATGCGGACGCGCTAGATGGTATTATTAATAACTTTATAAATTTCCTTCGTCCTGAAGTGCGGGACTTTCGAGAAGCTATAGAAATTTTTAAACAGGATATCCCCACGGTCTTAGATTCTCTCAGAAAATTGATTGATTGTCAAGAGAGCAATAATAAATTATTTGAAACCGCTAGAAACAAGTTTTGGGAACTTTGTCAAAAGTCCATTAACCCGGAAATTAGTTTGTTAGATATTCGGGAAATGATTATTCAACATATTTTAACAGAAGACATTTTTATTAATATTTTTAGTGAGTCACAATTTCATCAAGAAAATAATGTAGCGCGAGAGTTAGAAGGGGTTATTGCGACGTTTTTTACCGGAAGTTTAAAGCGGAATACTTTGGGAAGTATTGAAAGATATTATGCAGTAATTAAACGAACTGCGGCTAATATTGTCAATCATCAAGAAAAACAGAAGTTTTTAAAAGCATTATATGAGAATTTTTATAAAGCATATAATCCTAAAGCTGCGGATAGATTAGGAATTGTGTATACTCCTAATGAAATTGTCCGGTTTATGATTGAAAGTACAGATTTTTTAGTACATAAACATTTTGGGAAGTTGTTAGCAGATAAAGATGTAGAAATTTTAGATCCTGCGACGGGTACGGGGACGTTTATTACCGAGTTAATTGATTATTTACCAACCCATAGTTTACAGCACAAATATAAACATGAGATTCATTGTAATGAGGTGGCTATTTTACCTTATTATATTGCGAATTTGAATATTGAATACACCTATAAGCAGAAAATGGGGGTGTATGAGGAGTTTGAAAATATTTGTTTTGTGGACACTTTGGATAATACCTCTTTTGAGGGTAAGCAATTGGATTTGTTTGCGATGACTTTGGAGAATACTGCGAGAATTAAAAGACAGAATGATAGAACTATTTCTGTGATTATTGGTAATCCTCCTTATAATGCAAATCAACAAAATGAAAATGATAATAATAAAAATCGTACATACTCAGAAATAGATAAGTTAATTAAGGCTACTTATGTTAAGGAAAGTACAGCACAAAAAACTAAAGTTTATGATATGTATTCTCGTTTTTTTAGATGGGCTACTGATAGACTAGGAGATAATGGAATTATTGCTTTTATTACTAATTCATCTTTCATTAATGCAAAAGGCTTTGATGGGTTTAGAAAAAGTGTAATCAACGAATTTGATTATATTTATATAATAGACTTAGGTGGAGATATTAGAGAAGGTGATACAACAGGTAATGTTTTTAACATTATTACTGGCGTTGCTATTACCTTTATGATTAAAATAAAATCCAAAAATAAGCTACCTTGCAAAATTATGTATTGTAATACTGAAAATTTTAATTCAGCACAAGAAAAACTTGATTTTTTAGGAAAAACTAAATTTGATTGTTTTGCTTTTAAACATATTAAACCTGATCATCAAAATAACTGGATTGATTTAACTGATAATGATTTTGATGATCTAATTTCTATAGCTGATAAAAAGAATAAATCTATTTTTGAGGTATGTTCTAATGGAGTCGCTACTAATAGAGATGAATGGGTATATGATACTGATTTAGAGAATTTAGAAAATAAAAGTATATTCTTTATTGATGAATATAATTATGAGGTTCAAAGATGGATTCAATATAAAAAAGATAACAAATATCAAGATATAAAGCAAGAATCTAATCCTGTTTTAGATAAATTTCTTACTGAAAGAAATTTAATTAAATGGAGTAAAATGATAAAAAGAGATAAATTAAGAAAGGAAAAAACAGATATTTTTAATCAAGAAGATTTAAGAGAATCCCATTATAGACATTTCGTAAAGAGATATATCTATTTTAGTTATATTCCCATTGATATAAAAGGTTCACAGCATTTATTTTTCCCTAAAAAAAAGTTCTAGCAATCATGTTATTTGTTTTGCGAATAATGAACAGACTGATATTCTTGTTTTAGCTATTAATACTTTATGTGATTTGAATTTTTGTGCAAGAGGATCTAGTTGTTTTGCATTATATACTTACGACAAAGAAGGAAAACGCATTGATAATATCACAGACTGGGGACTAAAACAAATTCAAACCCATTATCAAGATGAAACAATCACCAAAATAGACATCTTCCATTATACCTACGCAGTATTACATAACCCTGAATACCGCAGCAAATACGAACTGAATTTAAAACGCGAATTTCCCCGCTTACCCTATTATGAAAACTTCCACCAATGGGTTAACTGGGGAAAACAACTCATGGAAATTCATATCAATTATGAAACAGTTACACCTTATAACCTAACCCGTCTTGATATTCCCTTAAAAGACACCCCTTCGACTTCGCTCACCCCTTCGACTTCGCTCAGGGAACGTCAGAAAACTATTAAAGTTAAATTGAAAGCAGATAAAAATAAAGGTGTCATTATTTTAGATGATGTCACCACATTAACGGGAGTTCCTAAAATCGCGTGGGAATATATGTTAGGAAATCGGAGTGCTTTAGAATGGATATTAGATCAATATAAGGAGAAAAAACCAAAAGATCCTACCATTGCGGAAAAATTCAATACCTATCGTTTCGCAGATTATAAGGAACAGGTAATAGACTTATTAATGAGAGTGTGTACCGTGAGTGTAGAGACGATGAAAATAATTGAAGAAATGACTACATTTACTGCCATCAGACTATCAAAAAATCCCAAAGCTTAACACAATTTACAGCACATTCCATCTACATGAGGTACACTATGAACAGGCAAGACTTGTACTGAGCTTGTCGAAGTATGCCTGTGTTACCAGGGTTTTGTTATTAACATCTGTACCTCATAATAACGGAAACTGCTGTATCAAGATTTCTTGGCAGATTTTACTGATAATGACCAAGTTGGACTTTAGCCTGTTGCCAAAGAGCTTCTAATTCTTCTAAACTGTATTCGCTGAGAGGACGATCAATTACATCTTCCATTTTTTGTAATCGTTGAATAAATCGCTGACTTGTCCCTTGTAAACCCGCACTGGGATCAAGTTTATGCCATCTGGCAATTTGAATAATGGCAAATAGTAAATCACCTAATTCGGATTCTTGTCTTTCTTTGGTTTCCTCAGCTAAAGCTTGTTGAAATTCCCCCAACTCTTCATGAAATTTGCCCCAAACTTCATCTACATTATTCCACTCAAAACCAACCTTAGCCGCCTTTTCAGATATCTTCATGGCCGCATTTAAGGGGGGAAGACTACGACGATAACGATTTAATTTATGACTGAGTTTTTGCTGTTCTACAGTTTCTCCTTTTTCTGCTGCTTTAATCATTTCCCAATTTTGGTGTACCTCATCAATGCTTGCCACAGTCAAATCAGCAAATACATGAGGATGACGACGTATTAACTTTTGAGAAATGCCCTCAGCTACTTCTTGCAAAGAAAAATCACCCGCTTCACTGGCAATTTGCGCCTGTAATACTACTTGTAATAATAAATCGCCTAATTCTTCAGCAATAGCCTGTTTATCCCCAGTTTGAATCGCGTCTACTACTTCATAAGCCTCTTCAATTACATAGGGAGTTAGACTTGATGGTGTTTGTGCCAAGTCCCAAGGACAACCTTCAGGCGATCGCAATTTCGCCACCACATTTATTAACTCTTGCAACGCCAACAAAGTTTGATTAATTTCCATCTTTTTACCGCTTTTTGACACTGCGACGACTGGGGCTAACTTTACGTTTCTTAATTTTGCCACGGGGAAGTAAACCTTGAATACCCTGTTTTTGAAAGCGCTTATAACCAGAAACAGTCCAATCACTACAAGAGTGACTCATTGCACCCAGTTCGCAACCGAGAAATAGGGCAAAAAATTCTCCATAACATATATAGATAGTTTTCCCCACATTCCCCCACACTTCCCCCCAGTTCCAAGCTACATTTCCCAACTTGGTGAAAATCACGACAACCACCATGGACACCAACGCCAAAAAAGTGCCAAGATATGCCACCCGTAACGTCGTACCAATAATTGGCCCGTGAGATAAAAAAGACCGATGGCGCAAACTTTTTTGATAAGGTAGCCAAATCCAACGCAGAAACCCCCAGCGCTGGAACTGACGGGAATAAATATCCAAATCGGGGCCAAACATCAACCCGCCAAACATATATCCACCCGCCACCAACAAAGTTATATTACTGCTGCCAGTGGTAACTAAAGTTATACCCGCCACCAAAGGCATAGACCAGATAGTAATGCGATCATGTGTTTGACCAGAGGGCATATTTAAAAGTCAACAGTTAAAAGTCAAAAGTCAAAAGTCAAAATTGAATACTGAGTAAGTATAGCTGACAACCTATCTCCAGCCCGCAAAAAAAATTTTTTCCCAACCCCTTGCAAAATTCTAAAAGCCTGTGCTATATTAATAAAGTCAAAGAAACGGGCGGTTAGCTCAGTTGGTAGAGCGCCTGCCTTACAAGCAGGATGTCATCAGTTCGAGTCTGGTACTGCCCATTAACCGTTTTTTTGGTTATAAAAAAATAGTGTGACTTTACCCATAATTTTGCTGCAAGCTTAGGCTTTAATTCGGCAGAGTTATGGGTTTAGTTTTTGAAACTAAATACTGGTTGTCCCTTTTAAAAGACACAGAGTATGTTGAGGAAAAAGCATTTAACAGTATCTACGAAAATCCCGAAGAGATATCAAAAATCCTTTTCTCAATCCTTAGGTTTCTGGTTCAAGGGTTAAACCGCGATAGACTTGTTCAATGGGGAATTTGAGGTTAATACTTTTGAGTTCAATTGTGTCACCTGGTTTGTAGTTGATAATTAACCAGTCTCCTGCATCGTTTTTGTGATAAAGGTCAATTTCTATGGTGGTAGAACTGACTAGCAGATAATCTATTAAGGCTGGGTTATTTTGATACATTCTGAATTTGCCCCCTCGGTCATAAGCTTCGGTGCTTTTTGATAGAACTTCAACAATTAAGCAGGGGTGGCTAATATATTGGATATTGGCTTTGTCCCGTTCGTCGCAAGTGACGCTGGCATCTGGATAGGTGTAGTTAGTAGTACCTAAGATATTAACTTTGAGGTCTGAGTTACCTGTTATGCAGCTACTAGGGTCTAAATGGGTATCAAACATAGTCGTAAATCTAATTGCAATACGGATATGATTAACGCTACCGCCAGTCATAGCGTAAACTTGACCGTTGATATATTCATGTTTTTCTAGTTGCTGTTCTTCCCAAGCAAAGTATTCTTCGGGGCTGAGGTGGGGGGTGTTTTCTTTAGCTGCAATCATTTTTTCTGACTTTTCAAACATTCTCTTATGCCAAGCTTACCATTCCAATTTAGACTAGTAGAAAAGTTATGTATGGGTAAAGTCACAAAAATTCCGCTATAGCAGGGAACACTTCGACCCTTCGACACGCTCAGGGCATCGCAAGCTCAGTGCATCGCAGGGAACAGAGTTGAAAGTCATGAGAGTGTATAGTTTTTTAGGTAAATTCTGTATCTCATTCAAGTGCATACCGCTATAAAGTAGCCAGTTAAAGATTAATATATGAATAACAATGATTTAGCTTTTACTCCAGCTTTAGAGTTAGCGCAATTAATCCGTTCTCAGCAAATCTCACCCTTAGATTTAGTAGAAGTATATTTAGAGAGAATTGAACGTTTAAATCCCCAATTGGGCAGTTATTTTACAGTTACAGCAGATTTAGCCATTGCTGATGCCAAACAGAAAACAGAATTATTAACAACGACTTCCGAATTACCACCATTTTTTGGTGTCCCTATTTCCATTAAAGATTTGAATGCAGTTGCAGGTGTTACCTGTACCTATGGAAATCCCGCACTCTCAAAAAATATTGCTAACTACGATGATGGCGTAGTTACCAAAATTAAACAAGCTGGGTTTATTATTTTAGGGAAAACTGCTACTTCCGAATTAGGTTCTTATCCTTACAGTGAACCTGTGGGATTTCCCCCAGCCCGAAACCCTTGGAATTTAGAATATACTCCCGGTGGTTCTAGTGGTGGTGCAGCCGCATCCGTAGCTGCGGGATTATGCGCGATCGCTCAAGGTTCAGATGGTGGTGGTTCAGTGCGGGGTCCTGCGGCTTGTTGTGGTCTTGTGGGTATCAAACCAGCCAAGGGCAGAATTAGCAAAGCCCCCTTGGGAGAGAACTTGGCAGGGTTGGCTGTAGATGGTCCAATTGCCCGGACAGTAGCCGATGCGGCGGCCATGTTAGATGTGATTTCTGGTTATGTCACAGGTGATCCTTATTGGCTGCCAGATCCCCAACCATCATTTCTGGCGGCTACCAAAGTTAAATTAGATAGTCTGAAAATTGCCTTTAGTACCAGTATTATTCCCTTTGGAGAAGCTGACGCTAACTGTAAACAAGGGGTATTAAAAACGGTTCAATTATTAGCAGGATTTGGCTATGCAATTACAGAACAATGCCCAGATTTTAGCAGTTTGGTTGAACCATTTAAAACCGTTTGGCAATCGGGAATAGCAGCAGCAGGAATTCCCTCAGCAGCCTTGCAACCTTTAAACCAGTGGTTATTGGCCAAAAACGGTTCTCTAGTAGAATATCTGCAAGCGCTAAGGCAAATGCAAATGGTATCTCGGCAAATTGTCGCCTTTTTTGATACTGTAGATATATTAGTATTACCAGTTTATCTCCATTCTCCCATTCGTGTTGGTGAATGGGCTAATTTGAGTGTAGAAGAAACTTTTGCTAAAATTGCTCATTGGGTTGCACCTTGTCCAGTCGCAAATGCTACCGGATTACCTGCGATCGCCCTTCCCGTAGGTTTTGATAGCAATGGTTTACCCCTGAGTGTGCAGTTAATTGGTAAACCTGCGGCCGAATCTACTTTAATTAGTTTAGCAGCCCAGTTGGAAGCCGCTAACCCCTGGATTCAACATCGTCCAGCACTTTAGTAAAAATTTTAGATTTTAGATTTTAGATTACAACTATTGTCAGGTAAATAAACCACTTTTTGATTTAGGTTTCGCGTCAATAATGCAGGGACGAAGCATTCGGTTGACACTCCCCTCGGCTAAAGCCGAGGGGAGTGTCAATGAGCCAGTTTTTCCTGTTCACGGGCATCAACAACTAAAACTAAACAAAGTGCTGCAACTGCTTTTTCCCATGCTTGGCGGACTTTTTCATCTTCTACGCCATCAAATAAACTCACCAACCGAGGAACAGCTTTTTCTAATGCTGCGTGGGGGACGGGACGATGTAATTGAACTAGATGATTAAGACTTTCTTGATTATGGAGAAAATTAACTACCCATTTTGTTGTATGATCTGGACTATCAGGAACATTTTGCACACCTAATTGATTTTTTAACCAATCATAAAAAGGTGGTAAATGTTGAGCCAAAACCGCACCAGCAGTAGGTAGGGTTTTTTTGAGTAAACTAATATCTAAACTGTCTAATTCTTGTTTTAATGCTGGTGACTTTAGTACCTCATTTAAGGGTGTGGAAAGTATTGCTTCTATTTCAGATTCAGAAAAATCTAAATTGTGGGTGAAAGTTGAAATTAGAGATTCCATTTTGTATACTCCAGGGATTATCCACTAACTTGTACAATGATTATAGCAATGCATTGACACTCCCCGGTCTAAAGACGCGGGGATTCTACATTCATAGTCAAAACTTGCTCAACCAGGTTTGCACCAAGTAGAGTAGAGGCTTCAACTCCTGTAGCGTTACTTTGGGGATGCCCTCCC
>OGVQ01000103.1_pt1 | contig 18945 bp, 30 predicted proteins | sample 1575801 | NCBI WGS metagenome assembly OGVQ01 (sample SAMN07581550, study PRJEB24739) | freshwater metagenome | place: Singapore | collected 2015-04 | reverse complement strand
GTTTCCCAGTCACGATAGGCTCAGCGGGGACGAGCGGCAATCAGCAGGCCACGTTCGTCAGTCCAAGCTGCAATCTGAATGACTGCGTTTTCCAACGCGGTTTCAGACAGGTCAACTTGGGTCGACGGAGTGTTGCTGTTGGTGCCACCAGATACCAGCGGGTGTGCAGTGCTGAACAGAGCTACGCCGTCACCACCGGGGTAGTTAGACGAGAAGCCGTTGTTCAATACTGCTGCCGCTTTGACTTGCTTGGTGTACGACATTGCACGAGCCAGCGCCTTGGTATAACGAGCCGACAGGCTGTCATACAGGTTATCTTCGATGGCCTCTTCGGTCAGCGAGAAACCCAGAGCGATGGTTTCGTGGTTGTATCGTGCAGTCCAAGCTTCCTGACCATTGTCGTACCGGATCGCAGAACCTTCGTTCTTGACCGGTGCGGCGCTGAAGCCAGACAGCTTGGTTTCTTCTTCGAATGAACGCTCAGAAGTCTCTGTTTCGTAGATTTCTTTGTGTTCTTCGCCGTAGCGAGCGTACTCCAAACCGAACAAAGCGTTCAGACCGGGGAGCAACTCTTTCAGCAGTTGTGCGCGTGAAATAGCCATGTTTTACTCCTTAGACGCCAACGGGGTTGAGATACTGGTGTCCGCCTGTCACAACGCTGGTGGTGCTGTTGTCAGAGACGACGTACGGTGCGTTCCACTTCACGATAACTTCGCAGAAGTTGCCAGAAGAGTTAGCAGTATCGGGAACCACGTCGATGACGCGGAGGGGGAGGCTAGCAGTGGTGGTAGCACCAGCAGCGCTGTACACACCAATCTTAGAGTCACCGGTAATAGTAGAGCCGGTATTTTGTACCATCTCCACGTTGGTGCCAATGATAGTGCGGCCCAAGAAAGCCACGGTCAGACCGTTGCCGTCTTCGGTTTGACCAGCAACCAAAGCAACTTTGAACAGTTGGTCTGGATCATCAGCCACGTAAGCGGTGATGGATGTGCCAGTCGGCGCGGTGGTGTTAGCAGGGAAATACTGTGCGAACACAGTCTGACCTTGCGCGTTGACATAAGAACAGCCAAGGAAAACGCCAACGGGGGTGGCGGTCGCTTGACCTGTATCTTTTTCGATGGTACCGGTGGAAACCAGCTTAACAACGTCACCGTTGAAGATCGAAGTGTTGTAACCACTTGCAATGTTCAGGAGACGAGTCGCGCCAGCAAACACCTGACCGCCGATCAGATTGATCGGCTTAAGCCCGTAGGGGGCTGAGACGGTTGGGTATGCCATTTAAGGACTCCAAAGATTTATGAACCAGAACCAAAGGACACCTTGCTGGACTTCTCTGAGAACAGAGGCATCCGGGCGTCACTTTGACGAAGGAAACTGTTGTCCACCGATTCCACCTGAGCCTTGTTCTGGTTCTCATAGTGCTGAGAACGCTGATCCATAAACTCTTCGGGAATGCGACAGAGCAACAAACCACCTACCTCGATGTTTCCTTTGAAACGACCTTCGGTAGCGGCGTGCAACATGAGTTCGGGATAGTCTTCTGCTTTGCAGGGCTCATATCCTTCACGCAGCTTGGACGAGATATTAGAGGGATCAGAGTTACCCAAGATGCTGATACGCACCCAACGGTGCTTCCAGCCCGCACGGGGATCGGGAGTGGGGAGTACATCCGGAGCGCGCCACGATGTTACTCGGTGCGTTGTTGCCCGGCTCTCCAGTTCACGACCAGTGCGGTTTTGACGGCCTTGCGGCTGAGTTTGTGTATTCTGTTCCATGTTTAATTCCTATCCAATTTAGCAACCTGTTTCGCGTATTCTTCCAGCGGGACACCGAGGCGGCGAGCAATCGCAGCTTCAGATGCCTTTAGCTTCATACGGCTAGGCGGTGTGCTACGTGAGGCCGGAGCCACAACCGTAGCGGGTTTTGATGCACGGCGCGGAGGTTCATCCTCATCTGCCGGTTCGGCCCTTTTCTTTGGAGGCGGCTCGTCATCCTCATTGCTCTGAGTTTCAAAAAACTCAGGGAAACGTTTGCGCATTGTCTTGTCGATTGTACGGAAATATTCTTCCGAACCAACATATTGCGGACCATACTCCTTGGCCAATTTCTTGTCAAGCCCCATGGCAGCCGCAGTCATCTCGTCGTCCACGCCCCACCAATCTGAGTTGGCCTCAACCCACTGCTGGGTACGGCGGCTCAACACCGGTTTCTGGGGTTGTTGCGTCTGAGTCGGCGCTTGGAACTTGCTGTCGTCCACCTCATGCGGGCGCATGCTGGCGGCCTGTCTTGCTTCCAGAGTAGCCTCAGCAATCTCTGCTTGGGCATCGGCGGCAGCATCAAAGTCACCGGCTTCTTGGGCTTCCTTAAACTTCTTCTTAGCGGCCATGAGTTTGGCCTCTGCCGCAGTCTTAGAAGTCTCGATTAGCTCCTTGCTACCGTTAGCAAGCTGTTGTTGGAGACGGCGGTTTTCTTCGTAAACCTGTCGTGCAAAAGCCTCGGCAGCCTCACGCTCACGTAATGCTTCTTCTTTAGCTCTACGCTCGTCGTGATAGCCACGCGTAAACTTCTTTATACGTTGCTGGACCTTCTCGTCGTACGAGGCAAGCTCCTCGTCGGTCGGGTCTTCGATGGGTTCGCGCAGAGGCTTGCGGCCACGATCCTCTTCCGGGGTATCGTCCTCAATCTCGACCTCGAACTTCTCTTCTTCAGCTTTTTTGGTGGGGTTTTCATCCACCTCGTCAGGGAATTTGTACTCTTCCCCGCCAAACTTTGGCAACGGCATGTTTTACTCCTTTAGCAACGCTAAGATGCGTGGTACTTCTTTTTCGGGATAGAACTCGTCAGGGATTTCCCAACCAAGTCCTTCGTATAGGTCACGGATAAAGCGCTTGAACACTTCTTGCACTTCTTCTTGGGTAACTTCTTTACGAGGCACGAGTAATCCCCCTTGGGTCTTCAACAACAGCCTCGACCGAATCATCATTGATGATCCGGAACTCTCGGCCATGAATCTTCAGGCGGGTGCCTGAATTGGGTCGGACGATGATGAAATCACCTTCCTTGCACGACGGTCCGCTGGGGAACCGGGTAGCGTCTTTGTAGGCGTCAGGGCCAACCTTGACCACAAACAGGACGGGGGTGAGCATCTCTTCTTTCCAGATTTCCTTGCTCGACTTGACCAGTCCAATTTCACTGTCGGCATACTCCTCCATCGCCTCGGGGACGACACAGAGTAGGTGAAAGGTCTTTGGGTCAGGAAGTTGTTTGGCCTTCTCTTCGGCGTTCTTTTGTAAGATGCCTGAAAGGTCCACTGCTGCTACGTCAAACTCAGTCATTCGCGCTCCAATCTTTGCACGAGGTCGTTGATGATGTTGTCTGCAAGGTTGAGACCTCGGATTACCCCACAGACCTTTTTGTATTCGTCATACGTATCCGCACGACTGGCAGCCACGAACGCAATTTGTTCTTGGCGCATCTTCTCGATTTCCTGTTGCACGAGTGCAAGCACCCGGATGGAATCGCTCATTCATTCTCCTTCTTTGGTCGGGGCTGTTGCTGGGCCGCCCGTTGCGCCCGCTGCATGGCTAACTGGGCGCGGTGTTTGGCAGCGTCCATACCCATGCGAACTCCTTCGATTTCGGTTTGCTTGCGCAGTTTGTCACGGGCAGCGGAAGAGTTTGCAGCGACCTGCATGGCCGCGATTTCCTTCTGCGCCGCGATTCTTTCCTGCTCGACTCGCAACCGTGCGTCTTTTTCGGCAGCCTCGATCTGCTGCTTTTGCGCTTTCAACTGAAGCTCTTGTTGCTTCAACTGAAGTTCCTGCATCTGCATCTGGACCACCGGGTCCTGCATCTGCTGTTGGGCGGCCTGCTGTTGCGCCGCCTGTTGTTGACCCATGACGATCTGCTGTGTGGCCTGCGCCGCCATGATGGCGATCTGGTCGGCCATCTGGGGTGGAACCTCCGGAGCATCGCCGTCGCCTTCGCGGTACTCTGAATAGTTGGGCAGCATGCCACCCATCATTCTCTCGACTTCGAGGCGGTACTTGAACGCCATGTGCTCGTTGATGTGAGCCATCATCGCCATGATCTGCTGTTGGCCAGCGGGGTTCATTTGCGCCATCTGCTGCACCATCGGGCTCTGAATGAACGCTGTGTGGGCGGCCATATGTGCGTCGTGATTCTGCTCGACAAACGCTTTCAAGGGCTTGCCGGTAAGCATGTCTTGGTTCTCTTGCACCGGGTCCACGGGGATGGCATCGTCGTCGATCGGCACCAACTTGGCTGCGTTCTTGACCCCCAAGACCTCGATCATCTGGCGATGCAGGAGGGGCAAGTCATACAACTGAGGTGCAGTCTGGGCAAGCTGGAGCACGGCTTGATACGTGACGATCTTCTGCGCCATCGTGGCTGCGTTGGGGTCAGACACGGGGATCACGTCCACCATATCGTAGTCTTCTCTCTTGGCAGAGCGACGACCATCGACTGGCTGGTACGCATACTCGTCTGGCGTGTAGTCGGCGATGATGACCTTCAAGAGCTTGAACTCCTGCTTCATCGCTGCGTGGATACGCGACTGAACCGCCGTCATGACCTTGAGAGTCCGCTCCAAAATGGCCAGTGTGGTGCCCACGGGGGCTTGGCTGGACATATCGCTGACCTTCATGTCGCCACTGGACGCAAAGGCTCGGCCCTCTTGCACGATCTGGTTGAACAGCGTGTACAGAACCTGTGATGGCTCCTTGTACGGCAGAGGCAGAATGTTGTCGCGGATGCTGCCAGATGGGACGTCTACATCCCGGAACTCCCCCGGTTGAATCGGAGTGTCATCACCCTTAACGCGAAGTCCGCGCGATTTAAGGCCTCCGGGGAGGTTGGACAAGGTGCCCGCATCGACGAGTTGACGGATAAGCATTGTGGCGGACTTGGCATAGCCGCCGATGAGGTGGATGAGTCCGTACCCATAGAACCCAAAGCCGGGGATGTATTGGTAGTGGACGAAGTGCTGTCGCTTGATGTGGAGTTTGTCTCCTTCATACCAATTCCTCCGAATAGCCAAAATAGTCTGCGTGCCCTTCTCGATGGTCACGACGTACGGCAGAGCGATCCCAGTCGGCTCACCGTCCTTGTCTTTGTCCTCGAACCCCGGCAGGTCAAGGAGGACGTGCATCTCAAGGATGCGATAGCGGTCGTCACTGATGCCGGAGAGGCCCATCTCCTCGGCCTTTTGCTTCTCAATGTCGTCAAGCTGGTAGCTCGGCTCACCAAGCTCCACATCACGGTAGAACCCAGCCTCCATCAGACGCATCACTTCCTGCTCGGTCTTACGCATGACGTGTGTGACGCGCTCGGAGTCCTCAATATTGGACGCTCCATACGGCACCACGATGTCCTCGGCGGGGATGAACATCGCCACCTGACGCCCTTTGCTCGGGTCGTAGTAGACCTTTTTGAACGCTGAGCCGGTGATCGGCAGGGCCCACAACAGGCGCTCATGCTCGCTGCGGTACTCCGTCATCACCTCCGTCAGTTGGTAATTCATGTCCTCTTTGACACGAGTTGCCGCTTCTTCGCGCAGTCTGTCGATCGCTCCAACAATCTGCGTTTTCACAGGCCCCATCGCTGGGAAGGTCTCCATCATCGCCTCCGATTGGAAGCGCACAACGGACTCGGTTAGCATCGGGTGAAACACACCACAAGCGCCTTGCCATGGTTCAGTCCTCTCTTCATATTTAAGACCCAAGAGCTTCAGCCCATCCACGTAGGTCTGCATCCAGTCTTTGCGGTCGCCAATGTCTTTGTCAAAGTCGCCAATCAGATCAGTCACCAACCCAGCGATGTCCTTGTCGTCCATGAACTCGGCCAAATTGGCATCGAAGTCCTCGGCAGTTTCGGGCTCGGGGCGCAGTTCAATCTCGATGTCGCCCAGACCAATGTTCACGCTCTCGGGGTCCTCGACCTCAATCTCAATGCCACCGGGCATCAACTCGGTCTCTTGCTCAATTCCCATCGGTGCCTCATAGAGACCTTTGCCTACGTCACCGCTGCCTGTAAATCCTGTTGCCATGATGGCTCCTTAAACTGTGTAGTACCGCTCTCTGCGGTAGCCTTTGAACCACTTAATATCCTCCGGCTCGTCATCCGGCAACCGAAGGAACCCCCCTGCCCTGAAGCGCATCAAAGCAAGCGTTGTCGCGTCCACCAAGTCATCGTGCTCGCCTGACGGGAACGCAGCAATTTCATCCACTAACTCCTCGGCCCAACGGGTCTTGGGCACCCAGACTTTGCCTGACGCAATTATGTCCGAGACTGAGTTCAAACGGGCAATTTTGTCCTGCCCCTTGCTCGGGGTGTACTCCTGCACCGGTATGCCCATCGCCCGGAGTTCATAGATCAGCGGCGCACCTGACGCCTTCTTCTCGATAATCACCGTGTCGGGCTCATACTGCTCGTACTCCCGCATCACATCTCGCTTCAAGTCCGGAAACTCCACCCGCTTTTTGTAGGTGTTGAGCAAGATGATGTTGGGTCGGTTGCCGTCCTTGGGGTTCATGAACACCCCCCACGTCGTCCCTGCGGAGTAGTCGGCACGCTGAGTCTTCTCAAACGCCGTGTCCCATGATTGGAGGATGAACTCACACTGGGGCGGATCGTCTTCTTCCCACCACTGCCACCAGTCGCGCTTGACGATGGCGCTTTCGTTACCCACCGGATTCTGTTGGTACTGCGCCTGCCACTTGGCGTTTGGCAATTCTTCCTTGAGCGCAGCGAGTTCATCAAGGCTCCAGAACTCAGGCCACAGCGGGTTGCCAGACGGCAGGATCGCAGGAAACTCGATCACTTCCCACTCTTCACCACCCCTTTGCGCAGCGGCTTTCATCACCTGACCGGTCAAATCACGCTGAGCCCAGCGTGTCATCACGATGACGATCGCTCCTCCCGGCTGGAGACGCTGACGTGGGCCTGACGTGTACCATTCGTAGACTTTATCGTAGACGTCTGGATTGACCGCAGCCATTGCCGCCTCTTGTTCTGAATGTGGGTCATCAATAATGAGTATGTCAGCACCCTTACCGGTGACAGCGCCACCCACACCAATAGCAAAATAATCTCCACCGCGAGACGTATTCCATCGACCAGCGGCTTTGGAATCCGCCGATAGCGCAAGGTCCGGAAATATCTCGTGGTAAGTCTCGGTATCAACAAGGTTTCTCACTTTCCGCCCGAAACCCACCGCCAACTCAGCGGTGTGGGACGTCTGAATCACTTTTTTACCGGGGAATCTCCCCAAAAACCAAGCCGGGAGCAGATATGACGCAAATTCTGACTTCGTATGCCGGGGCGGCATGTTAATAATCAGTCGTTTGCACCGGCCATCAGCCACTCGCTCGAACGCCTCGGCCATTCTCTTGTGGTGGCGGCCGGAAATGAAGCTCGGCCACACTTTTTCCACGAATTTGATGAACTTGGTCTGGCAAAGTTCACGTTCTTTCAACTTTTCCAGCTTAATTAGCTGGGCTTCAAGCACCCGCAGGTCAGACTCCGAGAGTTTTCCGCTGTTAATCAGCGCTTCGATGTCCTTGAGTGTGATGTCACTCACCTGTTTGCCCCTCTTCGTGTTCGTTTTCGGGGTCTTCATCGACATTTTCGGGGGCTGTTTGGGATGCTTTAGGACTAATTTCGTCCAACTCATCGACCAAATTCGCCGCCACGTCAGTCACATCTGCATTGAGCAGTCGTTTTACGCGCTCTTTGATGGACTTCTCCAGCGATTCGCTGGTGGTGTGGTTGATTGTGATCTCGCTGCGCTCGGTAAAGAGCCCAATATCTGAGTGTTTGCCCAGCAATTCGAGGGCTTTGATCTCAATTTTGGGGTCTCCGCTATTGGAGAGTGAGATCAATTTGTTCGTGATGAAGTTGCGCGCCTGCATAACATCTGCAAACGCTTGGAAATCGAACTCTTTAATTAGTGCATGCGCAGCAGCAGCCTCTGCCGAGGAGGAAACGTGCCTTGGTTTGTTGGGTTTTTCAGCGCCCTTGATGAGGTTGGACGCTTTGTGCAGGTCGTCATTGTTGAAGTCAATGCTCCCGCCGAGTTCTTGTAGAACGTCTATTGTGTTGACTGCAACTGCTACAGCATCCTTATGCGTCTTTGGCTCAACGTCTGAAACGTCAAACGGGACTGGATGTTCCGCCGTAGGCTCAATAGGAATCATAAGTTTTTGCACCTTAGTGAAAAGGGGGGTAGTTGATGGAGCATATCGCAGGGTGTATCTATGCTCGGCGACCTGTGTGTTCCCACACACCCCCAACCCAGACATCAACTGCCCGAAGCATAACAGAACTAATGAAAAAGAAAAGGGCCCCAGTTAGCGCTGAGGCCCAAACTCCAAAAAGGAGACCCATGAGGAAAGGGGGAAAAATCATAAACCCCCACTACAGAATACCGATTCCTTTGGGTCCCTTCAAGGGGGTAGTTTCCATATATAGAGGGGGTGGGGGGTCTGGCTAGGAAAATTGAAGGGGGTAGGGAGGGTGTGGTACAAAATAAAAGTATGAAGTTGAGTATCGGGTGTGTGAAACACTGTGTACTGGGGCCCCACCTCCCCTTTGCTGATTTTTGGGGGGCTGGGTCATGGTTTTCGCGCGTTCTAACTTTTGTCAGGCCGCTCCCACCCTTGAAATTTTTCTTTCCTAAAATTTTGCGTTGACCCTTTTTTTGTGGTATAATATAGCCATGCAAACGAAAAACAGTTTGCTTCCGGTCAGGCGGTTCCCTGACAAATGTTAGAAAAGGTTAGAAAATGCAGAAAACTGTAATCAACCAAGCTGTGTCCCAAGTCGTTAACCTTGATGCCGCTCGCGGCGCCTTCATCGGCGGGTTAGTCAAGACGGGCGAGGTTCTCAAGACTTACGCGGAGGGCATGAATCAGGCCTTCGACCTGCGCGACAATGAGGGCAATATTACTACCAAGTGGTATGACCTCAAGGGCAAACTCAAGGCTGGCGTGAATGATGAGCGGGCTAAGTTTGTCGCCGATATGAAGGCCGCTGGATATGAGCAGGGCACTATTGATGTGTACTGGCAGCGTGTCAAAGAAGCGGCGGGGCGCACCAAGACCTCGACCCGTGTTACCGGCGGTGAGGTGGATGTGGATGCTAAGACACTGGCAGACCTCAAAACAATCATCAATCGGATTTTCAAGGCCGAAGAAGCAGGGACTGATTGTCAGGCTTCCAACCAGAAGCGCGCCCTCATGGATGTTTACGAGGCCTTGGGTGGCGAGGTCGCCAAACTAGGTTAACCACACGGCGGGGCGCAAGCCCCGCTTTAGAATCCCTAAGCCCGCCTCGTGCGGGCTTTTTGTTTGCCCGTTCTAACTTTTGTTAGGACGGGCTTTTTTGTTTTGTTATATTTTCTTTCCGGCTCGGCGGGATGTACCAGTTCCCGATGCGGGGGTAGTCCTTGGCAATGTTACGTTTCTGCGCAGGGATGGTTTTTGGCGAATTTTGCTTTGTTACGTTTTCGCATGCACCAGTTCCCGATGCGGGGGTAGTCCTAACAATTGTTATGGAAACGCAGGCTTTGTTACAGAAATGGGGGTATTGTTACGTTCACAATGTAAAAAATAACGCGCTAGCCCGCATGGATACTACATTGTTAAAAGTTACGAAAAAAACGGGGATTTAATTGGAGCGCAGGATTGAACGACCCTCTCAGCAAGTGCAGTCCGCAGGACTCTAAAAAATCTCCCCCCACTATATATATTCTTATTTTCCTTTAACAATATATATACAATAGAAAAAAACAAGCAACCCCTTGATTTTATTGACTTGAGCGTGTTAAACTCATCTCACAAGTTTCGTAACTTGTTACGTTTTTCCATAACAACCTCACCAACCCCATTTCATAACATTTGTTAGGAGCCACCATGCCCAAGTTCCGTCTCTCCCACACCATGTCCATCAACATCACCCCCGCACTCAACCAGCAAATCATCGACTGCGCCGCCGCCCTAAACATAACAAAGTCCAAAGTCGCCGTGCGTGTCATGCGTGGGTTCATCGAGCGCCCCACCTTCTTCAAGCGCCCCAAGCACCTCACCGCCACCACACCCGCACCGACCCGCTCGGTTTCCTTCACATGGACTTTCCCCCTTCCGAAAGAACGGGAACAGTTTGAGCTTGCCGCAAAGGTACGAAGCGTGACCGTGACAACCCTCCTGCGCCAAGCACTCTACGAGTTCACCAAGCCATACGCAAAGAGCCAAGAGCAACTCATCGAAGCCGCTTCCGATGCGTGGGAAACCTGAAAACACCACGGCGAAAAATACGAAAACACCACGGCGAAAAATTTGACAAACCGATAATAATGTGGTACAATATAAGTTGGTTGGGACGGATGCAACAAACTCCCCGACCAAAACCCCAAAATGTAACAATCCAAAACCCCAAACCTAACAAATGTTAGAAATTCAGAAAGGTCAGAAGATGCGAGATTTTGATTGGAAGGAATGCACCATCTGCGGTGACGATGTGCATGTGGAGCGATGGGCTCTCGGCTACCGCTACTGCTTATTCTGCGGCGAAGATATGGCTCGGACAGAACGCCAATCATGGTGTATTGTCCAAGAGTACGGCAAGGGTAACTATATGTATGTGTCTGCCGAGTCTGCGCCTACAACCCTGCTCAACACCAACCAGAAACAGCCAAGAGGTTAACCCATGCCAAAGAATACGCAACCGAATAACGGCGACAAAAATGACGCCAACAAAAAACTGACAACCGACAACCGGAAAAAACTAACAACCGACGACCAACGCCGACTGGAGCGCATGCTTGAGCGGCTAGAGAAAGAGATGGCGATGATTGCCGAAGCTCTCGACCGAGGCGATGTGGGCGAGGACGAGTACAAGGCTATGGTGCGTGCGGCTACGCATGGCACGCTGGTCAAGGCTGGCATCACAAGCCTGATTGCCGTGTATGGGGGTGAGAAATGAGTGGGTACGGTAGGTATTTTGTGACGGGCTGGAGCCCGAGGTTCGGGCATTGGATGACCGAGATGTTTGAGTGCGCCACGATGGAGGCGGCGAAAAAACGGTTCATCACCATGCACCCGACGCTCAAGCAGATTAAAGTGTACCCTCTGCGTGACCAGAGCAGGGGCTAACAAATGTTAGAGAAGGAGTAAGGAAATGAAAATCAAAAACTATCAATGGGGCACGGGGCAACGCAAGACCGTGCAACAAGTGTTCGCATGGGGTATCCGGCGTGAGCCATACCCGCAGTCGGCAAGTCGCATGGAGTTTCTGAAGTTCGACAAAATGATTTGGCAGGCGGGGCGCAAGCCCAACCGTATCGCCGTGGGTACTATCCGTGCGATGGGCGCACAACACTTCTTCCGTGGGTGCTACCACGGCGCAGAGAACGATTGAAAACTAACAAATGTTAGAGAAGGAGTAAAAAATGGGATACAGAAGCGACATTGTGGCGGTGTTCTACACGACACCAGTGGGCGATGTAAAAAAGACCGAGGAGGAGAACGAGGCGTGGAACAAGCGCAACGAGGCCAAACTCAAACTGTTCGTGGAGGAGAACTTCCCCGCCGAGTGGAAGAAACCCAAGTGGGCTGAGAACAACGAGGGTCTAACAATGTTAGAGAGCGGCACAGGCGTGGTGTTTGAGTTCCAGATAAGCGGCGTCAAGTGGTATGAGTCATACCCCGAGGTGCAGAAGTTCGATGAGTTCTGGGACAAGTTCGTTGCGCTTGCTGACGCAGAGGTAGAGGATGACGAAGAAAGCGACCCAGTATTCTGGGCGTGCGAGTTTGTCCGACTGGGTGAGAACGATGACGATGTGGAGACCAAATCATCCGATGAGGCCCAATTTGTGTTGAGCGTGAGCCGAACCATTGAACGCAACTATTGAAAGGAGTAAGGAAATGAAAATCAAAAACTATCAATGGGATACGCAACAGTAATGAACGTGCCACGCATCACATGCTACCGGCACGCAAAGGAAATCCACGACAGCATCAAGCCGTTGCGGGGGCGCTCACCCGAGCTACGTCCGTTGGGCAACCGACGAGACGCCGACACTTACAGTATCCGCATGAATGGGGATGCGGTGGAGTGCGTGCTGTACAAAACCCCAGTGGTGACAATCTACCCTGACGAGACCGTGATTCTGCGGGAGGCTGGCTGGAGCACGGTGTCAACACGGCAGTTCATCACCCGACTGACGGGGTTCAATGCCTATGGCAAGGGCGGCAAGAGTGTGGTCAGCATCGACGGTGGAGACCATGTAATCCCCGAAGATGGTGCGCTTACGCTACTTCGCCGACCGGAAGGGAGCGTGAGCAAGTACGAGGTGGTGGGTTCTGCACCTATCAAAGCGTACGCAATGGACAGAGCCAAGGTAACAAATGTTAGGAAACGCTACGCCGACTTCATCCGATACGCCAAGAACATGGTCAAACTGCGCACGGTGGTGGAGACGAAGCAGTCATACGGTGGGCAGACATTTGAGCAGACGGTCATGACCATCACAGGCGAGGAGCTTCTCAATGCGTTCGGCGTGATGACTTCGGACAAAGCCGAGGTATTCAAGACCATGTGCAACTCAATCACCGACCCACGCCATCGGGTTGATGCGAAACGGGAGAGTAAGTTCGCACCGCTTCGTGAGGTTGTCGAGGCGTTCTATCAACTGCACAACGACATGCTAGGTATCGGAGCGAATACAGAAGATGAGAAGTTCAAAGCCATGCAGAGAGCGTTCTGCACCCTTGCATTGTGTACGAGTGGGTATTGGGGAGGGCGGCGAGTGGTCGAGGCCATGCAGAGCATCCACGACATTTGCGAGGGGGACAAGCAAGCCGAGTATCAAAAGCTGAGCTTCGCTGTGTTCCCTGACAACTTCCTCAAGCTAGCCGACAACGTGATTTTGAAATGGAATGCGCAAGAGATACTTGAGTTGAAAGAGTATCCGTATGGCACAGTGCCTGCGCAGAAGTATCGTGATTGGATGCCGAAATAAGGAGTGAATGATGATTGAAGTATCCCTAATTGAGATGGTGTTGTTTGCATGGGGCATGATTGCGACTGGGTTTGCGTTGAAATACAAAGCCCAAGAGCACATGGCTAAGACCATCCTGCGTGCACTACTCGACGACGAGAAAGCCCGTACCAACATGATTGCAGGGTACGAGCAGTTCAAACGAGAGCGAGAGAAGGAGTTACAAGATGAGGGAAACACTTGAGAGTGAGAAAGCCAAAACACTTGAGAGTGAGAGAACCGAAACACTTGAGAGTGAGAGAGCCGAAACACTTGAGAGTGAGAGAGCCGAAACACTTGACTTTGTTAAGTGTTTGTGGTACAATGTAGTTTGAGTTAGTTGAAAAGCGTCTGTGCTTTTTGTTTGTTTTGTTGTTCGTTGTGTTTTTTGTTCATCAACCCCTAACAAAAGTTAGGACAAACTGGAGAAGTTAGAAATGTCAGAAGTTAAATTCGGTAAAGCCATCACCCTGAAGCAAGCGGCGGCACTCATCAAGTCCAACCCCGAGACTCGGTTCCTGTTGCAAGGCGAGCCCGGCATCGGCAAGTCATCCATCTTGGAGACCATCGCCGACTCCCTCGGATATGACCATGCGTATATTGACGTACCCAATATGGACTTGGGCGACATTGCCATGCCGGTGATTGACCACGAGACCAAGACCACACGGTACTATCCCAACGCACGATTCAAAATCCACGAGGGCAAGCCGGTGGTGATTATGCTCGACGAGTTCACCAAGGGTGCAGACCCCGTGAAGAACATGCTCCACCCCATGCTTGAGAAGGCAAACCCTCGACTGGGTGACATTCCACTCAACAAGCAGAACATCGTGTTCCTGACTGGCAACTTGACGACCGACGGGGTGGGCGACTCCCTGAAATCGCACAGCCGCAACCGACTGGTTCCCGTCACTATCTCCAAGCCCACGGCAGAGGAATGGATTGAATGGGGTATCGACCACGACATTGAGCCCGAGGTGTTGGCATGGGTCAATCAGTATCCGCATGCACTGGCAAGCTATGTCGATGCGGGGCAGGGCGACAACCCGTACATCTTCAACCCACGCAAGACTGCAACTGCGTTCGTATCCCCACGCTCATTGGCTACCGCGTCAAACATCGTTAAGGCACGCAAGGAATTGGATGCCGACACGGTAATTGCGGCGCTGTCCGGTGCGGTGGGCGAGGCGGCGGCACGAGACATGCAGGCGTACATCGAGTTCAGCGACCAGCTACCCACATGGGAGGCGACCATCAAAGACCCGCATAACACCAAGATTCCAACGAGTCCGGGTGCGTGTGCAATCGTGGTGTTCGGTGCTATCGCTCGGGTCACTAAAGAAACCATTACCCCGTTCATGGAATACCTTGAGCGGTTCGATGCAGAGTGGCAAGCAGTGTTTGCAATCAACATCGCCAAAACGCAGAGTAAGCAGGCTATCGCATTCTCATGCAAGGCATTCGCCGACTGGGTTGCATCCAACCAAGATTTGCTTTGAGCAAACCTAACAAATGTTATACGCCGCCATGAGTAAGGAGGGGAAGTGGCAACTCCCCGCCGAGTGGGACACGGTTGACGCCATGTTCCGAGCCCTAGACACCATGGTGTATGGGTATCAACTTAATCTGGAGCGCAAGATGTTCGCTATTCCAGCGCCTGAATATCGTGCGACTCTGGTTAAGTGGGACAACAGCACCAACCCACGCAAGCGTGAAGTGCTTGTATCAACGACCGACCCCAAGCAGATGGAGGCGGCACTGTTCATGCTTGTCAATGAGGCAGAACAGCAAATCAAACAAATGCAAATCAGAAGGAGCTAACAAATGTTAGAAGAACGCAAGTTACAGAAAGCCAAAGTCAGCCTGATGCGTGACCCCAAGTTCGCATTGCTATCGGGCATCCTGATGGTGGGGCGCACAGCAGTGGACGACAACATCCCAACGGCGTGCACCAATGGGCGTGACGAGAGATACGGACGCAAGTTCGTCAAGGAGTTGAACGACAAGGAGTTGGCATTCGTCGTGGCACACGAGGGTGGGCACAAGATGTATCGCCACTTGACCACATGGCGCAAGCTGTATGACGAGAACGCTGGTCTAGCCAATGCCGCTTGTGACTACGTGATTAACCTCATGCTCCGAGACCTCGACCCCGAGGAGCGCACCATCGCCATGCCGAGGTACAAGAAAGACATGCCCGAGATAGGCAAGCGGCGTGGTGACTTCATGGGTCTGGTCGATGAGCGGTTCCGTGGCATGAACGCCAAGCAAGTGTTCGACATTCTCAAGGATGAGGGTGGCGGTGGTGGCGGCGGTGATGGGCTTGACGACCACGACTGGGACGGTTCGGGTGAGTTGAGCGAGGAAGACAAGAAGCAGTTGGAGCGTGACATTGACCAAGCGATTCGCCAAGGTCTGATGGCACAGCAGAAGGTTGCCGGTAAGGGTTCGGGTGGTATCGACCGAGAGCTTGCCGAGTTGCTTGCACCCAAGATTGATTGGCGTGAGGTGTTGCGTGAGTTCGTCAAGTCTATGTGCCGAGCCAAGGACAAGTCATCGTGGCGGCGAGTCAATCGTCGGTTCCTGTCTACGGGTACTTACATGCCCACAATGATTGGTGAGCAAGTGGGTCACTTGGTAATTGCCGTGGACACATCGGGTTCGATTGGTGGCGACGACTTGGCTAAGTTCCTGAGCGAGGTCAAGGGTATCGCCGAGGAAGTCAACCCACGACAAGTGGACTTGATTTACTGGGACTGCTCGGTGGCGGCGCATGAGGAGTACGACGAGGGGAGCGTGGCTAACATTGTTAGTTCTACGAAACCACGAGGCGGTGGTGGGACATCCCCATCGTGTGTGTCCGAGTACTTGAAGGAGAAGAGGATTGAACCCGAGTGCGTCATCATTCTTACTGATGGGTATGTGGGTGGCGATTGGGGTACTGATTGGACTGCGCCTACTCTATGGTGCATCGTCAATGGCCCAGACGGCATCGTTGCCCCGAATGGGAAGACAGTTCATGTTAAGGATGTTTAAGGAGAACACCATGATTGTGATTGACATTGGGTACAGAAGCGTCATCCTCAACCGAGAGGATGCCATGCAGTTCGTGGAGATTCTTGAGAGGGCAGAGACCTACGAGCGCAAGTGGTGGAGCCCCGAGTGGCGGGAAAAGAAAGGCATGGAAGCGGAGTACACATACCATGTGTACCCGAACGAGAACGAGTACGCCATGAGGATTGTGACCGACAGCCATTATCAGATGGCGAAGTTGGCGGGGAAACCGCAGAAGGACTAACAAATGTTAGGAGAAAGATATGGATGCGTTGAGAGTTTTGTTGAGCCTAGCCGTCATCGGGTGGCTAATGTGGTGGATTGTTGGAACGCCGAGCCGGTCGCAGGGTAGAGCGAGGGCTTTGATTCTGACTGTGGTGGTTTTGATACTGACATGGATTGGAGGGTGAGATGAGCGAGAAACATTGGATGGATGAAGAATACGGAGTGCCCCACAAGAACGGACATGTGCGGTTCTACTACGTTGGGGTAGACGAAGATGTTTACGGTTACCTCGGATGGTTCGACATGACCGACTGGGACGAGGGCTGGGAGAAAGTATGGGCGGCGGCAAAGGCGGCGCAAAGACAGAAAGATGCAGAGTTTAATGTACTGCGCCACGACCAAATGCTTGACCTAATGCACAACGTGCACTGGGCGATTGAGGAAGCATTGGAAGTAGAGGGTGAAACCACGTTCCGTTGGTGGTACAACAAGAAAAAAGCCGAGGAGAAGTGAGATGAAAACATTTGAAGTGGAGTTACGCCGCACGAGTTACATCACGATAACCGTGGAGGCTGAAGACAAAGACCAAGCCGAGGCGAAAGCGTGGCAGGAGATTGAGAACGGGCGCACCGATATTTACGATGCGCAATGGGATGTTGAATCAATCGAGGAGATGGAATGACACCGGAAGAAATCAAACAGCACTTTGGCGAAGATGCACTGAACAAGCTCTACGATGTATTGCTTGACCGACCAGTGCATGCTCTAGCCGACTGGATACTGTCGTACCAGTCAGAGAAAGAGATTGCCCAATGGGTAACGCAGTTGCGTCAAGACGAAATTGAAACCGAAGGAGAAACGAAATGAGTATTAGTGCATCAGCAGTGTTAGTGGAGTTGAACATCAGCGTGTGGCCTGCATCGAAGATTGATCGGGAGACGACCGAGCAAGTGAATACGAACGCAGGTGCAGTGCGGGATGCGGCGCAGACCAAGAAGAATCTCTTTGCAGGCACGAGCCTACGCAAGGACATTGAGAAGTTTGCCGCCCGAGTCCGTCAGTATCACAACCAGCACACCCTGCCATGGGCAGACAAGGGTGAGCGCCTATTGCCGACCAAGCTATTCATGGAGTACAAACAAACCATGAATGCGTACGAGTACGAGTTCAACAAGATGTGCGACAACTTCTTTGCGGAGTACCCACGCCTTGTTGCCGAAGCACCGGCCAACCTTGGCAAGATGTACAAGGCAGAGGACTACCCCGACCTAACAGAAGTTAGATTGAAGTTTGGGTTCCGACGTACGGTTAAGCCTGTGCCGGAGGCGGGCGACTTCCGCTTGGACGTTCCCTCGGATGACCTGCGGGAACTGGTGCATGCCTTTGAGCAACAGCAACAAGAAAAGCTGGCCGACGCAGTGCGTGAACCATGGGAGCGTCTGCATGCCGAGTTGAGCGCCATCAGCAAGAAGCTAACCGACACCGAGGGTGAGGATGGTAAGAAGCGTTACCACGACACACTTATCAGCAACCCGCTGGAGTTGTGTGGGCTACTGACAAAGCTCAACATCACCAACGACCCGAAGCTGGAAGAAGCACGCCGACAGTTGGAGCTAACAATGTTAGGGACGACGATGGAAGGAATCAAAGAGGACAAGTACCATCGTGCCGAGGTCAAGGCCAAGGTCGATGACATTTTGAAGCGTTTTGAATGGTAATCAGAGAAGGAGAAAGAAATGCCTATCGTAGTTGAATACAACAACCATCCCCGTGTTGCACTGAGCACCCACATCCGTAACCGCTTGAGTGCGGCAGAGAAAGACTACGTGGTGCACCCGCAAATCAAAGACTTGCTGGACACCCTGATGATTGATCGCCCCCTGTGGGAGTTCAGACTGGACGACACCGACTGGAACGGGACGGTGACTAGCTTCTCTATCATGGAGAACGGTGAGATGTTGGGTAGCGTCAGCCGTAACTACTCTCGCAATGCCTATGGGTTTCGTATCACTAACGAACGCATAGCCGCACAGCGTACCAAGGCACGGGGTTACAGCACATCCGACAGAGACAAGGCGTTGAAAGCCATCAAGAAGATGTTTTACGGTAAGACCCTGAACGAGAGCGTGCAGGAGATGCGGGAGCAGATTACCTATCAAGTTGAGTCGATGGAGCGATCGAAGATACGAGAAGCGGCAGTGAACAAGAACCCAATCGACAGTGCGGCGAGAGCGTTTGTGTGGGAAACCGCATGGCAAGCGTTTGTGGAGTCCAGCCAAGGTCGAGGCGTAGAGCGTCAGATTGCAGAGTATGGCCGAGCCAAAGCCGAGAGCGAGCACGTCAACGAATTGCAGAGGGAGATTAGCAATAACAAAGCATACCTAGTCCGACGCAACGGGTCATCGTACACGGTTGTTCGAGGTAACGACGTGGCTGTGTATACGGACGAAACTCTACCCGAGAATCTGAAAGCTCCCTTGGGCATGCTCAAGTTGGTGGCGGTCAATCAGTTCATCACAAATGTGGGCATGCGTACGGGCGAGAACGACTTTGCACTTTTCAATCAGGAGACAGAAGATGATAAAGAGAATCAATGATTGGCCG
>OGVQ01000102.1_pt1 | contig 19001 bp, 4 predicted proteins | sample 1575801 | NCBI WGS metagenome assembly OGVQ01 (sample SAMN07581550, study PRJEB24739) | freshwater metagenome | place: Singapore | collected 2015-04 | reverse complement strand
AACAACCTACAATCAATTAAAATCACCCAATTACCCACAGCAGGGACATTACAACTCAATGGGAATAATGTCACCCTCAATCAAATCATCACTGCGGCTAATATTCCCAACCTAGTATTTACTCCTGGTGTTAATGCCAATGGGACAGGATATGCCAACTTCAAATTCACAGTCAATGACGGTACAACAGATAGTACCACAGCCAATACCATCACTGTCAATGTGACTTCTGCTCCTGAATTTAGTATTGCAGCAGCTTCAGCATCAGAAGGAAATAGTATCACTTTCACGGTTACTCGTATAGGTAACTCTCAAGCTAACCAAAATGTAACCGTAGAAACATCCATAGCTGGTGGTGATACAGCGAGTGGAAGTGATTTTACTACAAAAACAGAAACTCTAACATTTGCACAAGGGGAAGCAAGCAAGACTTTCACAGTACAAACTACTCAAGATGCCTTACTTGAAGGTAACGAAACCTTTACAGTCAGTCTAAATAATCCTACCAATGTTGCAATTATTAGTTCTACCAGTGGTACAGCCAAGGGTACTATTAATAACGACGATTCTGCACCCATATTTAGTATTGCAGCAGTTTCGGCAACAGAAGGAAATGGAATTAGTTTCACCATTACCCGCACAGGTGACGCTCAAGCTAACCAAAATGTAACCATAGCCACATCCATAGGTGTTGGTGATACAGCGAGTGAAAGTGATTTTACTACAAAAACAGAAACTCTAACATTTGCACAAGGTGAAGCAAGCAAGACTTTTACAGTACAAACCACTCAAGATGCCTTACTTGAAGTTAACGAAACCTTTACAGTCAGTTTAAGTAATCCTACTAATGGTGCAATTATTAGTTCTACCAGTGGTACAGCCAAGGGTACTATTGAAGATAGCATTATCACAATTACAGCAAACACTCAAGACGGACCAATTGTGGGGGCTAATGTGTTCTTTGATGGTAATTTTAACGGCATCAAAGACGGAGATGAACCTCAGACTACCACTGATAGCACTGGTAATTTTACCTTAGAAATTAGTGGTGCTTCTTACGACCTCAACAAAAATGGTCGTATTGACCCCACTGAAGGATATTATGTTGCCACCGGAGGTAAAGATGCCATAACCGGACTGCCTTTTACAGGCAATCTGCGAGCAGTTGCTGGTTCTGCTGTAGTAACACCGATTACAACACTAGTTTCTAGCATCGTGGATACCGGAGTCAGTCTAGAAAAAGCGTCAACCCAAGTCAATACAGCTTTAGGAATACCTGATAGTGTTAATTTAGGTACTTTTAATCCCATCTTAGCGGAGAACTTAGGTTCTAGTGAAGCGCAAAAAGTATTGACAGCCCAGGTAGCCGTACAAACCCTAATTGGACAAATCACAGCAGCTTTTGCAAGTATCACAAATACTGATAGAATAACATTAGGGAATCAGGTAACAAGTAACCTAGCCACAGCCGTTCAGTCAACGAATTTCAACCTCAGTGATGTAAACCAGGTTAAATCCCTGATTACTAATACTGTCAATAGTTTAAAAGTGCTAGACAACAATCTGGACTTGACAAAGATTACCACCAATACAGAACAAATATCCCAGATTGTCTCTGCTAATAGCCAACAAATCTTGACTGCAACTAGTATTAGTACAGTCTTTAAAGCCCAAAAAGTCGCTCAATCTGACACTACCCAGGATATAACTGCCGCCCTTAAAGAGGAAAAATCTTTTCAGGATGTTGTTGCCAAAAACACAGGAGCGGCTCTGAAGGAGTTAATAACTCAAGTCACCATTGAGACTCTTGTTAACCTTGAAGTTACTCCCAGTACTGTTATGGAAGATGGTATATCTAACCTGGTTTACACTTTCACTCGGATTGGTGATACAGCTAATACCTTAACAGTTAACTATGATATTACTGGAACTGCTAACAGTAATGATTATACAGGGGCAATACCGGGAACAGGTAAAACTATAACTTTTGCAGCAGATTCGAGTAAAGCAACTTTAACCGTTGACCCCACACCGGATACCATTATTGAAAATGATGAAACTGTGGTGTTAACTCTAGCCACAGGGACAGGCTATACTGTTGGTACTTCCACTGCTGTCACTGGAACTATTGTAACGGATGATAACCAAAAACCAAATCTGCAAAGCTTCACCCAAAATGGACAAGAAGATCAAATAATAAGTTTTAGTATTAGAGACTTCAAAGACAAGGGTAAATACCAAGACGAAGACAATAATGATTTAATGGCAATTAAGGTAATAAGTTTACCAACCTCTGGAAGCCTAACTTTTGTGAATGGTCAACAAGTGACTGTCAATCAAGAGATATTAGTTAATGACCTAGCTAATGTGCGATATAATCCCGTTGTTAATGCTAATGGTAATGTTGCCACATTGACAGTAGCAGCGATTGATAATGGTACTCCGAAAGTAGAATCTGATCCTGTTACAATCACAATCAATCTGACTCCCGTAAATGATCCTCCCGTTGTACAAAATGATCAATTATCTGTCAGTCAAGGAAGTGCGGGAACTATCAACCCTTTAAACAATGATAGTGACCCTGAAGGAGATAGTTTAAAGATCACCGGCAAAACCGACGGTAAATATGGCAAAGTGGATATCAATGGCAATAATTTTACCTATACGCTGTTAGATGCCAATTATTTGGGTAATGATGTCTTTAGTTACACCGTCTCTGATGGTAGTTTTTCCGCAAGTGCTGATGTTAGTGTGACGGTTACGGGTAAAGCTAAAACTGCTACTGTAGCACCAACTCAGCTAATCTCAATTGCTCCTGCTGATCAACTGATTCCCAAGGAAGCAGGTACATTAACTGGTATTGTTGATAAATTGGGCTACGAATTTCCTAATGACTACAACCCATCCCTTGTCAAAAACTCTCTGCAAAATGCTTTAAATCAGACCACCGCAGCTTTTAATAATCTGTTCGGTTTATATGAGGTGGATAATGTAACGGGGTCTGTAAATGGCATTAAACCCGGGGAAACCGGTTATGCGAAAGCTGCTTTGAGTAAGGTAGTAGATAACTTTATTGTGCGAGTAGGGGGTTCAAGTAGTGGTGCTGCCAGTGATGTCGTTGTCAGTGGTGGTAAAATCTATTCTCCCTTTGTGATTGCCAATGGTGGCAACTTCTCTGGTAATCTTCAAGAAGCGATTAATGCTTTCTTTGCTGCAAACCCTAATAATAGTCCGGCTACCGCGCAAAATTACACGACTTTACCTGTAGCCTATTTTAGCTTTGGGGTAGCTAACCCGGACGGTGCGGCTCATTTGAGAAGTTTTGGGAATAATACCTTTGGTTTTGAAGATCTACCTGCGGGTGTGGGGGTAAGTGACTACGATTTTAATGATGCGGTTTTCTCTTTTGGAGCGGTCGTCTAGTTTTTCCTATTCTAGACTCTGATCATCGTCTCTGTATTTAGCTGCTAAGTTCAATTGTCAAAGCTAGTTGATATAGATAGCGACGAGATAACCCCGTATCCTTTGCTATCTCACGACTAGCTTGAGAACGAGAAATACCCTGTTTAATCATTGATAATAGTTCGTTTTTTAATTCGGTTTCTGTGAGTTGAGGCTTACTAGGTTGATTTCCAGCTACTAAAAGAGTATATTCTCCTTGGGGTTCTTTGTCTTGGTAATGGGTAATCCCCTCGGCAATTGTCCCCCGCCAAAATTCCTCATATAATTTAGTTAATTCCCGTGCTATAACTATGGAGCGATCGCTTCCTAAAACCGTCTCTAAATCTGCTAAAGTATCTCGTAATCGGTGCGGTGATTCATAAAAAACCAAAGTCCGAGATTCACTTTGTAAAGATTCTAAATATTCTTTTCTTTGTTGACGTTTAGATGGTAAAAACCCATCAAAAATAAATCTATCTGTAGGTAATCCTGCCGCACTTAAAGCTGTAATTACCGCACTTGCACCGGGAATAGGAACAACGGTTATACCCTCATCAATACAAGCCTTAATTAACTCATATCCTGGGTCTGAAATTCCTGGCATTCCTGCATCACTAACGAGTGCGATTGCTTTTCCATATCGCAGATATTCTAACAATTCAGGAATGCGACTATTACTGTTATGTTCATGATAACTAATCTGGGGTGTTTTCACCTGAAAATGTTGTAATAATCTGCCTGTATGGCGGGTATCTTCTGCGGCAATCATATCCACTGCTTGCAAAATACGTACCGCCCTAAAAGTCATATCTTCTAGGTTGCCAATTGGTGTAGCGACAATATAAAGTGTCCCTGGTTTTGGTTCAGTTTGCATAATATATTTTACAATTGCTAATTAAATAAAATCAATAATTTCCACTAACTAATTACTCAGAATCAAAAACACATATATCAAAGTTTCTGATATTTTTAATTTTCTTCCCCAAGATTCCACCTCCTCAATTAAATTTTACTAATAGACATACATCTAGTGGTAATTAAATGTGCATAACCTCTAAACCCTTGTTTTTGACTTAATTAAAAAATAGATTTTTTCTCCTTCTTCGTGCATTACATAATCATCACTATCAACTTTGTGATAATCTTCTGGTTTGATGACAGCACCGATATCACTCAAACCTAACGCATCCATAGCCATATTTTTGAACATGATGTTCATCTCTCCTGTAAATATATGACTTTTATTTTGTAGATTATATATCAGTATTATTTATTTACCAAGTTTACTTAACAGTAGTTTACTAGAAAATTTTCGATAATAATTAAGATCCCCTGCTTCTTTTATTTATTATTTCCATCAATTATAAATTGATCTGGTGAAGTCAGGGATCTGGGGATCAACAAGTGCTATCGCTGAGTACGTGCATAATTTTTCAGGATGTTCAAAATTTTGCCCCAATAGCCCTGATTTTTAATACGCTTGCAAGCATCAACACTCAAACGCTGTTTCAGATCCTAAAACACAGATTCAGTAGGGGCGAAGCATTCGGACAGAAAATTAATAGACATAGGAGTGAAAATTATCCTAGGGACAATTCATGAATTGTCCCTACAAGGGTTTGGTGGTTATGCACATTTAATTACCACCAGATGTCTAATGGTTTTAGCGATAGGTTATTGCCCGAATGTTTCGCCCTGACACAGAAAAATATTAAGAATTATATATTTTTATGAAAATCAATCTATAATGTGAACATAAGTAAAAAAATAATAAGGAATTACTTCATGCCCTACACAAACGAAGAAGGCGGTCTTCTGAATAACTTTGCGAAAGAACCCAAAGTTTATCAAGCTGAACCGCCTACTAACAGTCAAAAGCGTACTTATACTATTCTGGGACTTGCAGCAGCATTATTAGTGGGCGGAGTAGTTTTTGTTGCTTTTTCCGTTTCTAATATTGGTTGATATTATTAGACATCTGGTGGTAATTAAATGTACATAACCACCAAACCCTTGTAGGGACAATTCATGAATTGTCCCTAGGATAATTTTCACTCCTATGTCTATTGCACTTGATAGGATAGAGATACTATAGCGCTTTGTTTTGGTATATTTTTTCACTTTTTTGTATATTGAGGTTCTGTAATCAAGAGCCTGATTTTTTTGTTAAAATACCCATCTAGAGGTATGATGGGAATATTTTTTTAATAATCTACGCTGGAAAACTTGATTCATCCTGAAACAGAAAATATCTCCGTGAAAATCAAAATCATGAGATATGACATTAATATTAAATTTATTCAGTCAGGATGTATACAGAAAAAAGGGCTAAATCCCAAATACATAAAAGCGTGAATGAAACCGTACAGACAGAAAACATTACTTTAAATCGGCAAGTATATCAACGTCTAAAGCTTGCTTTGAGTCTCGGTTTACGTCGGCAAATTCTCTTTGCTATTTGTGATGATCTCAATTTAAGAAATCGGATAGCAGCAAGGTTACACTCTACCTTAGCCTATCCTGTGGGACAGGTTCTTTATCAGCGAGCTAACGCGGGTGAATTTAGCACTCCAGCTTACCCACGATTAGTAACTTTACGCTTAAATTTGACCGATCCCAATCCCATTACCCAAATCAATCAATGGTTAGTTAATTATCCACCACCACTTGTGGGAGGATCGTCGGATAATCCTGGTCGTCCTTTACCCATCCCTGCATTTCAAATTGTGGGGGTGGAAATGTTAACTAAAGAACCAGTCGCTGCACAACGGTTATTTTTAAATTATCTGCGTTTGAGTGAACAGCATTTATTTGGAAAGGAATCTAGTCGCTTTTTAGAATCTAGTCTGTTATTTTGGGTTTCTCGTCCTTGGCTGTCTGCAATTCAGCAATCAGCGCCTCGATTTTGGCATTGTCGGACTGGTGTATTTGTATTTGCAGGAGAACCTACCCCTACTATAGATAATCGAGATTATGGGGAGGTTTTCGGCGATTCTCGCAATTTAGAACGGCAAAATTTTGAGTCTTTTGTTTTTGATCATGAGGAACTTTCTAGAGAAGTTAAACATCCCACTCCAGTTGATTTAACCGTATCTAGTCAGGATGATTTATTAAACCAAACTCCAGCAAAATCTCCTACTGCACCAATTAGCAATAAGCAAAGTTTCCTTTCCTTATCTCATATTAACAAAGAATTAGAAAGCTTAGTTAATGTCACACTCAATATTGATAATAGTGGACAAGCACAGGGAATTCTGGCAGAAATTGAACAATTACATATTCAACAGGCTAAGGGTGAAGATTTAGCGATTGCTTATCAAAATCTTGGTAATTTCTATCGCTTGCAAATTGAACAAGGAGATGTCACCTTAGAAAACTTGATGATTGCCATTTTGTCCTATCAAGAAGCAGTCAGCCATGATGAAAGTTCTCCACAATTACCAGATATTTTAAATGATTTGGGGACACTTTATTGGATGTTACACCGCATCCCTGATAATGCAGAAGAAGCAAAAATTTATATTCAACAAGGCATAGATTTTTATAAATTAGCACTGAAATTGATTACAGGTGATACTCAGCCAGAAACCTATGCACGTATCCAAAATAATCTAGGGACGGCCTATGGAGATTTGTCCAAATTTGCTGAACCAGTAGAAAATTGGCAAGCTGCGGTAATTGCTTACCATGAGGCGTTACATTACCGAAAAGAAGAAATAGAACCTTTAAAATATGCTGCTTGTCAGAATAATTTGGGTACAGCTTACTGGCATTTAGGACAGTATAATCAGCCTGTGGAAAATCTGCAAAAAGCTATCGCTGCTTATAAACTAGCATCTATTCACTATCAACCAGCAGAGGAACCCCTAAAATATAGCATGATTCAAAATAACATTGGGACGGCATATTGGAATCTTTCCCAATATGAACAACCAATGGAAAATCTGCAATTAGCAATTCAGGTTTATAATGAAGCCTTAAAATATAGAACATCAAAAAATGTTCCCCATGGTTATGCAGCAACGCAAAATAATCTCGGTATTGCCTATTGGCATCTAGCCAATCAATCACAAACAACAAAGGAAGATAAACAACAACTTGTCCAATTCTGTATTCATGCTTATGAAGAAGCCCTGAAAACTGCCCACTCATGCAGTGATTTACCATTAAGCTTTGATATCTGGGTGACACATAATAATCTCGGATTGGCCTATTATTACTCGGTAATGAATATAGCTTTTAATCGTGATAAAAAAACGTTATCTCCAGCTTTAGAATCAGCTTTAGAAAATCACTTACAAGCATTAACAGGATTTGCCAAAGAAACGGAAAATTATCAAACAACAATTAGCCATATTATTAACACCATTCGCACTTTCCATAATGAGTTAGGTATTCAAGGACAAAATGTAGCCTTGTCTAAACTGCCAGGTCAGTTATTACCAAAGATTTTACCTGAGTTAAGCTGATGTGCAGCTAAACTGTATAGTTAAAAAGCCTGAAGTTACAGTAGCACAAGCATCTTGCTTGTATTAATTATTCAATCATAAGCTGCTTGACGGAGTTCCATAAGTTGTGTAAAAACATCCATAGCGGTTATATGAGAATTGGTTGTGCTTTTTTCATTTTCTGCTATGAGGGTGTCTGTTCTTACAGGCATCCCTTAATTTTTTTGCAGTCCCTTTCACTAACGATCGCTCTCTTTTAGTCTAAAGTCCAGTTATTTATGTCTAACCAAACCAATATCAACGAGTCCGTTATTTTTCCTAGTCCTGGTGTTAGCAATAATCATGGTGACAATCCGAGTGTTAGCTCCATCCAGGAAATTCCTAATACCAGAAATAATGCCTCATTACCGGAAATAAATCCACTTCAGTGTGGATGCTCTGTTTGTAAATTGGTTAACTGGAACACAGAGTATTTCTCCAATCAAATTAGCTCTGGGATAACCGGGACAGCACCTCAGCCCAACACTAGGGTGAATGTAGCCGGAAGTTATAGCAACCTTGCCAGCTACGAAATACCGAAAATAACCCCCATCGGCGGCTCAAGCAACCCTGTGGAGATTGAGAATGTGTACGGAGCCAGTTCGATGCGGGATCAGTTCCCAGGAACTAGCTCAGAAAGTATAGGCGATCACAAAGCTCTCTATATACGGCTGACATTCCCGGATGTCAATCGTGGTCCCAACACATTAGCTGATGCCATGGCTGACATGGCGGATACAAGTCTATTCTACATCGGCAACTCACGGGGAATCATGACCCTGAGTACCACCTACACCCCCGTTATTACCCTGCCCTTCAGCGTCAACTGGCTGTCAACCTTTGACCGACAGGTTAATGGACTGGGACTGCTCCAGTCTGCCGCCCAGGACGAAGCTCGCAAGCTGGGGTTCAACCCCGGTGAATACAATGTTACTATCGTGCGTGTTGACCAAGGGCTGAGGGACGGTTCCTCCTGGGGTGGGGGAAATAGCGTCTGGCTGGGTTGGGGGGGGTTTTCAGTGATTGCCCACGAAGCCGGCCATGCCCTAGGTATTGGTCATGCCCGCAGCACGACGTGGGGTGGAAGTGTTACCGAGTATGGCAATCAATTAGACCAGATGGGCGCTGGTGGCGGTCTCAATGATTACTTCGGTATCAATACCCAGGCTGGTCAGGGCTGGCTGGACAGCAATGATATTCTTGTTAACCCCGGTCAAGGCATCTATCGTCTCCATGCTGTTGACAGTAATCGTCAGGTAGTGGGGGAATACTACGGATTAAGGCAGACAATTCCTTCTGATCCGCTTGGCACTAACCCGGTATTTACCTTGGAATATCGCCCCTTGCAACCGGGATTAGAAGAATCTATCGTCCTACTGCGTAACGATCAGATTATTGATCTGACTCCGGAAACCTCGACTCAACGTGATGGTGGTATCCGCCTTGGACAGACCTATCAGATCCCGGAAAGCAACTCCTACTTCACGGTGGTCAACAAAGGAGATAAATACATTGATGTGGCCTATCAGCAAGGTCCATTTCCCGACAACGTAGCCCCCTTGGTGACATTCAATGCCACAGCCACCACTGTGAAGCGATTTGACTCAGTAACATTCACAGCCGCAGCCCAGGATGCCAACGGCGATCAGCTGGTTTATGCCTGGGTCTTCAGTGACGGAGTTAGGGGTGCTGGACCATCATTTACCCGCAGTTTTAACCAAGCCAGTGCTGCCACAGTCACCCTGAATCTGACTGTCAGTGATATGCGGGGGGGAGTAACCACCGTCACCCAATCTCTAGCAGTGGGGTCTGCTACCACCGGTAGCCCCGTCACCCAAACCCTCGGACCTGGATCTCCCACCTTGACAAAGCCACGGGTTTCCGTGATTGCCAGTGATGCCTTTGCTACGGAAGGGGGCGATAGCGGCACTTTCACCATCAGCCGGATCGGAACAGACCTGAGTGCAGCCCTGGTAGTGAAACTCACCTATTCAGGAGATGGTGTGGCGCGGTTTAGCACTCTGCCTCCTACGGTCACCATCCCGGCAGGTCAGTCCTCCACTCTATTGACACTAACCCCCACAGATAACACAACGGTTGACCCCGCCACTACACTCAACGTTAGCATCACCGCCGATGCCGCCTACGATATTAGCAGCCAGAACGGCAGTGGCCGAATGAACGTAGGTGATAACGACACACCAGTGGTGACAATCAAAGCGATCGATGCGATCGCCTCCGAACCCACTGCCGATGGCCGTGACACAGGCATGGTGCTGATCAGCCGCACAGGTTCCACCGATCAGGATTTGACGGTGTACTACGGTGTCACTGGAACCGCTTTTAACGGCGGAGACTTAACGCGATTAGATGGACAGGTGGTGATACCGGCGGGTCAGTCGTCTGTGTCAGTGATGATCAATCCCCTGGGGGACCGGCAGGGTGAGGGCAGTGAAACCGTTCGGATTTCCCTGGCTAGTTTTAACAACGCCTACAGCGTGGGTCAGGCTAACGAAGCCGTAGTCACGATTTTGGACGATAATGACTTGCCAACGGTGTCGGTGCGGGCCACCACCTCCAGCGCGACGGAGGGAGGCACAGCTAGGCTGGTATTTACGGCCATCGGCGGTGGCAGTGAACCGATTACGGTGAGTTATACCATCGGTGGTACGGCCACCAGTGGCAGTGACTTCAAGCCCCTCATCGGCACCATCACCATCCCCGCCGGCAGCAGTCAACGCACCGTGGAGTTGCCCATTGAGACCCTGACTGATGCCCTGAATGAAAATGATGAAATTGTCAGCATCAGCATCAATACTTCCAGTACCTACACCCTGGATATGGATAAGAGCGCCCAGATCACCATCGCTGAAGCGATTAATACGGCTAGTGGGGGCGATCGCGTCAGCGTTACCCGTCACTTCCGTGACCTAGGACGACAAGATCCCATTGAAGGGGGTAACTCCCTTGCCTTCTACATCTACCGGGAGAACACCACTGCCAACAAGCAGTCCCTAACCGTTAATTTCTCTCTGGGTGGCACAGCAACTCCAGGGGTTGACTATACAGGCATTATCCGCAGTGCCAGTGACAACGCCCAGATCAGTACCTTTACCCCTGTGGCCAGCGGTAATAGCGTCACCCTTGCAGCCGATGTCAACGGTATTGTAGTAGAACTGCGACCCACTGACGACAACCTAGCCGAAGGTACGGAAACCATTTCTCTCCAACTAACCGGCGTGAGCGGTAGTCAGGCTTTCTATCCACTAGGGGTTAACAGAAGCGTTGATGCTTATCTGCTTGACAACGATGCCGGCACCATTCAGGTGGGTTTTGCCAGCAACTCCAGTCTGATTGGCGAACAACTCGACCCGGCTGGTAATGTCCGTCAGATCAGCGTTAGCCTTAACCAATCCAGTTCAGAATCCGTATCCGTGCGTTACCGACCCAGTGGCGGCTCTGCCGAAGCTCTGGGTTCAGACTGGACGTTCCTTGACGGCAATGGGAATGCGGTAAATGAAGGCGTTTTGACCTTCGCTCCGGGTGAGATCACCAAGACGATTACCGTGCGAGTTCAATCCGACCGTATTCCCGAGAGTCAGGAGTCCTTTGGGATTGTGTTAGAACGACCCACTGGTGCCTCCCTGAAGTCAGGTTATAACACCCATTCCGTTACAGTGTACGATGTCATTCCTGAGGGGATCATCAGGGAAGAGCGCTGGAGCGGCGGCAGTGTGTATACTAACAACAGTTGGGATAATTGGGTGTTAGCGGAAGGCGGCTATCCCGGAACGGCGGGTAGTCTGAAAACCACCGCCATCAGGGTGGTAGATATCGATCCAGCCAAGCTTACCCTGTGGCTGAATGGAGGCAGTATCGCCAACAAAGATCAACTGGGTCGAGTGCGGCCAGATACAGTACAGCGATCGTCTGGCACGCTTAGTTTTTGGGTGGAGGGCAGTCAAGAAGCCAAAGCCGTCAAACTACAGTTGGAAGACACAACTACAGGCATTTTAGTCAAGGCAATTGATGCCAGAACGATCGAGACCATCCGTAGCACCGGGTCCGGCAATAACCAGGCCAACTTCACCCAAACAGGAGATGGAAGTAACGGTGTCGGCCAGACCTTTAGCACTGGAACTTTGGGTACAAACGATCGCCTCACTAGTATCAGTATTTTTGGTCCAAACTCATCAGCGAGCCCAGCCAGTTTTACCCTGAAGGTGTGGGAGAACAATGGTAATTTCAACACCTTTGCCCCGGACACCCTGGTGGCCACCTCCACCAATAGTGCCTCAATCCCACAGAACGGACAGGCTGTTTTCAACTTCAGTGGACAACAGCTAAACCCCAACAAGGTTTACCTGTTTAGTCTCACAGACGCTAATGGGAATAATCATGCCGGCTTCCGCAGCCGTGTCACCAACGCCACGGGAAGCAGGCTCGAAGACGGGCGCCTCTTTTCCAATCTTGACTCAACTTATGATTTAGCCTTCAACCTCACCCTGTCTCCTCCTCCTGGCGGCGCGGGAACTGTCAACTGGGAAAACACTACCTCCTTGGCTGTAGCTACCACCAGCACTGCGACCGGCGTGGGGGTTAGTTCCCTGAGTGTCCTAGCTGGTGATGCCAGTGGTGCGATGTTGAACGAGATCAACTCACCTGTTAGCTATGTTGGTTATCTGAATGGCTTGACTCCAGCCCAGAATGTGGGATCTGACTTTTCACGCCGTCTCACAGGCTGGATTACTGCCCCTACCACTGGTGCCTACGAGTTCTATCTCGCCGCCGATGATGATGCCCGGCTGTTTGTAGGTACTGGTGAAGCCCCCAGTAGCAAAGTTCTAGTGGCCTCCCAATCCGGGGCTGTCAGTTTTCAGCAATGGACAGCCAAATCTAGCCAGAAGTCGCTTCCCATTAATCTGATTCAGGGACAGCGCTACTACATCGAGGTGCAACACCGGGAAGTAGGTGGTGACGATCACCTCTCAGTGGCTTGGACTGGCCCTGGAATCAGCACGATCACACCAATTGTTGGACCGTCGATCTTACCCTCTGCTGATAATCGCTACATCCGCTTCCTAGAGGAGAAAACCACTCTAGTGGAGGGTCAGTCAAAGCAGATTCTAGTAGCGCTTGATCGCGCAAATCCCAGTGCCTCTACTACTGTAGGAATTGAAGTTATCAGTGGTGGTAGTGCTTCTCAAGGAACGGACTTTACCCTGGGTGCCACCACCCTCACCTTTGCTCCCGGAGAACTCACTAAATCTATTAATATTTCCGCGCTGACAGATAGCGTCAATGAGGGAAGTGAACTAGTTACCCTGCGTCTAATTAACGCCAGTGGCGCACAGATACTAAATCCCACCACTAACCAGATCAATATCACAGATGCCAATGCGCCTGTAATCTCGGAGATTACCGGGTTCAGTCAACGAACTGATGCTGTTAATACCTTGATTGGTCAGTTTTCAGCCACGCCTGGCCAGGGACGCACTATGCAGAACTGGGAGATTATCGGCGGCAACCCTCGCGTGCAAGGAAGTACCACGGAGGCCTTTGCCATTGATAACCAGGGGCGCGTCACCCTGGCCAACCCTGAAGCACTGCCTTTGGGATCCTATCAGTTCCAACTCACCGTGCGAGGTACTGATAACCTGGGAGCCTCCAGCCTCAGCAATGCCGCGATCGTCGTGGGTGGCCGGCGGATTGTGGAAGAGCGTTGGAATGGTCAATATGCCTATAACAACAAAGACTGGAGTACAAAACCTGACGTTATCAATACACTGACTAATTTTGATGCACCACAGGATGTAGCTGAATCCTACTCTCGACGCATGACTGGAGTCTTCACTGTTTCCACCACTGGCGACTACAGTTTCTGGATTGCCGCCCGTGATGTAGGCCGACTCACCATCGCTCCCTATACAGATCCCACCAATGAACGTGAGATCGCTAGTTCGAGTGATGTTGCTTATCAAAACTGGACTACTCAGGAGAGTCAACAGTCAGCACCTCAGACCTTGGTGGCGGGTCAGCACTACATTCTGCGCGCCTACCAGAGCGAGAATATTTGGGGTGATCACCTGTCTGTAGCCTGGTCAGGTCCTGGATTTGAACGGCGGGTCATGGCTGATAGCGATTTTCTGCCAGCCCAGGCTTCTACCTTGGTGGATGCACCTCCCTTTAGCGATACGACTCCGGCAACAGTCACGACCTATAGTCTTGCCACAGCAGCAACAACGGATACAGGTTTAACCTCCACCGTCTCCTCCGGTTCTTTTACCCGCGACAATACCCTGGGTTTAAGCGGCACGGCTGATGCCAACGCCTTAGTTAGGGTATACGACGGTGATACGTACCTAGGTCAAACCCGCGCTCAGACCAATGGCACTTGGTCGCTCATAACACCAGTCCTGAGTGATGGTAGTCACACTCTGCGAGCAGAAGTTCTCGATGCCTATGGCAACATTGCGATCACTGCCCCCACCACCTACACCATCCGCACACAAATTCAAGTCAACAACATCCAGTTGGTGACGCGGGCGATTGGCTCTAGCAACCTCATCACCACGGGTAGCCCCGCCGATCAGATCCGTGATATCACCAGTATTGACCAGGGAATTGTGGCCTATGGTGTCCTGGCTGGTTCTCCCTTTGTAGAACAGCGCTGGACAGGCAGCAGCGCCTATAATAACAATAGTTGGGATTCAACACCAACCTACACCGGCAGCCTCACAAGCCTGGTGACAGATCAGAACGTTGGCAACGACTATTCCCGACGCATTACTGGCAGCATCACCGTTCCCACCACTGGTCAGTACACCTTCTACATCGCCAGCGACGACTCTAGCCGCCTCTTCCTCAGCACCGACGCCACATCGGCTAACAAGGTTCAGATTGCTTCCGTTGGTAATGGACTGTGGACCGATCCTCAACAGTGGAACAAGTATAGCTCACAACAATCCTCTGCTACTACTTTACAAGCCGGACAAACCTATTACATTGAGATTCAGCATCTAGAAAGCAGCGGCGGAGACCATGTATCCGTGGGGTGGAGCGGTCCGGGCATGAGCCAGATCACCCCCATTACCTTGCCCACCTCTTTGGTGGTGGCTGAGTCCCTCAGCGGATCTCAGCTAATTGATCGCAGTGTGGCAAGTGACACCATTTCGGCAGGGGTGAGTACAACCTATGGGGATACCTCACCTGATGGGCGCTATGTGGTGTTCGGTACCAGCAGTCCTTCCTCATTTGGCAACGCAGGTAGTGCCTTCAGTGACACCAACAGCAACTCAGTTGCTCCCTATAGTGATCTGATCGTATTTGATCGCAATACTGGCTCAATGCGCCTGGCATCATCTGGATCTGCCGCTACAACAACACGCTCACGCCATAGTCAGTTTGTCGGTTTGAGTGCTGATAGTCAGTATCTGATTTACACCACAGACTACGCGGAGAACATTGCAGATTTCTCCAGTCCCGGTAAACCCCAACCCACCTCCTGGGTGCTGGTGGAGGGGGGCTATCCCACATCAAGCGGCAAGGCCAAAACAACGGTGATCCGCGTCGCTGATATTGATCCTACCAAGCTGAGTTTTGCTCTAGCTGGTGGATGGATCACCAATGACGGGGTTCTCGCCTCTGTTAGTTCTCCCACGATCAGCAGGTCTACAGGTAGTCTGAGCTTCTGGGTTCAAGCCAATGACGATGGGAACACCAAAGCAGTCAGGCTTGTTATCGAAGATACAGCTTCTGGTATTCTTGTCAAAGCAACGAACGCCAAATACACCAGTGGCAATCAGATCAATTTCGACTGGTTAACATCAGGTAGTAATGCGTCCGTGGCTACAAGCTTGAGCGCCGCTGGCTATGGTGTGAGCCTCGTCGAAGTTCAGGCAAGTAATCTTACCGATCTGATGAGAAGCGAAGGTGTTGTTGCGTCTCGAGATCTCGTTGCCTTCAATTTGTCCACAGGTGAACAACGCCTGCTCAGTCATTCCTCCGCTACAGACAACAAGCAATCACAGGCTGCCAATGTTGCCAATGCCACTCTCTCTGCGGGTGGGCGATACGTACTGTTCACCGCCAACGATGCTACCAAGCTCGGCAACAGTGGAACGGCGTTCAGCGATATTGCCACGGGTGTTGCCGATCTGTTCGCTACCGATCTACAAACCAATCAGATTCGCCTGCTCAGTCACACCGCTGGCAGTGCTATCACTAGTGCTGGTGTTAATGTCACTTTGCTGGGTACTAGCGCAGACGATCGCTTTGCCATCTTCAGCAGCAACGATGCTTCCGCTTTTGGCTTCAGCGATAGCGCCACTAACGCCACCGATCTGTTTGCTGTTAGCCTGAGCAATGGCACAATCCAGTTGATTTCACGCGCCAGTTCTGGGGACTCCGGTACAACTTCTGGCCAAGGGGTGACATTTGAGAAGATTGTAGGCAATCATGTGTATTTCAGCGCCAACGATGCCACCAAGCTAGGATTCGCCAGCGATGGCGATACCACCAAGGCCAGCCTGTTCCGCTACAACCTCAGCACGGGCAGTGTGGATCTGTTAAGCCGCACCACCACCAGCAACACTGCTGCCCTTAATGGCAGTTATCAAACCAGTAGCCTCACTGTATCTCCCGATGGCCGCTATGTCGCCTTCGTGGTCGATCTCCCTAGCTCATTCGGGGGTTTCACAGTCGGTATCTCCGGTGGGGCACTGCTGATGCTGGATACTCAGACGGGTGCAATCCGTATGCTTAACGCCAGCAATAGTACCGGAGTCAACCTCAGCTACGCAGCCTGGTCTGACATCGCCAACCAAACATCCAATCCACGTTACTTCACTGCGGACAGCAACACCTTCGTCTGGCAGACAAGCTACACTGATTACATTGCCCTCGACAACAAAAGTTCTGGATCAGGTGTAAACGGGCAATACGGTAGCGTCGCCCTTGCGCTGAATTTGAGCAATGGTTTGGCCTCTGCGGGCAGTACTCAAGTCAGCCGCGTTCTCTCCCACACGTCCGCCGGAGTTGATCAGATCGGCCCTTCCGTTCGCCTACTGGGTGTCTCTGCCGATAGCCGTCTGGCCTTTTTCTCCGCCGCCGATGCTACCTCCTTTGGCAACAACGGTACTGCATTCACAGACAGTGCCACCTCGGCTACAGACATCTTGGCGGTGGATCTCAACAGCCGCCGCATTGAACTGGTGAGTGGTGCCAACGGCGCTTCCTTTGGGCAAGCCGCCACCTTCCAGGGTATCGGGCAGGGTGGCAGTGTGCTATTCAGCCTCGGTAATGTGGCCGGTATCAATACAGTAGGCGGCACCCTCACAGACACCAACGGCAACGGCACTGACATTCTGTCCCGACGATTTAATCTGATTGATCTGGTCAGTGCTGACGATACACTCAACGCCGATGGCACAGGCAGTCGCACTGACAACATTACCACCAGCCGCAACTTCACTCTGGAGTCGTGGGCAACGCCGGGTATGGCCGTGCAGTTACTGGATGGCAATACTGTAGTGTCCAGTCAAAATGCACAGGCTGATGGTCGCCTTCGCTGGCAGCTGAGTAATGTGGCTTCGGGTGAGCACACCTACAGTCTATTCTATCCCACAGAGGGAATTCCCATCCGCCTGGCCAGCCCTCTGGGCATCTCAACCCTGACGGTCGGGGTTCAAGCATCAGTGACCAACCAGACCCCCACTGGCATCGTCACGATTAGCGGCATTGCAATCCAGGGGCAGACGCTGACGGCCAGCAACACGCTTGCTGATGCCGACGGAATTCCCATCTCCGGCTCTGGTGCCATCACCTATCAGTGGAAGGCTGATGGCACTGCGATCAGCGGCGCTACTGGCAGTACCTATGTGCTGACCCAGGGCGAGGTCGGCAAGGCCATCACTGTCACCGCTTCTTACACTGACAACGGTGGCGCGTCTGAATCCGTGACCTCGTCAGCTACGGCGTCTGTGTCTGCCGCACCAGTGTCCGCCCCCACATTGGCGATCGCTTCTACCAATGCCACTCAAACAGAGGGTAATTCTGGCACAAAAGCTTTTACCTTCACTGTTACCCGCACTGGAGATACCACTAGTAACAGCAGTGCTAATTGGGCAGTAACCGGATCTGGCACTAACCCAGCAGATGCAGCCGATTTTGGTGGAACCCTACCCTCGGGGACGGTGAGTTTTGCGGCGGGTGACACTACTAAAACCATCACGGTAAATGTGTTAGGAGACACGAGTGTTGAACCAAATGAAGGGTTTACAGTTACCCTATCTAACCCCACCAATGGTAGCATTACCACTGCGACTGCTACGGGAACCATTACCAATGATGACAGCAATATCTTTACAGGAACCACTAACGCTGATACTTTAGTCGGTACAAATGGTGCAGATACGTTGATCGGACTTGCTGGTAACGATACCTATACCGTTAATCACGTCGACGACATTGTTATCGAAGAACTCAACGCCGGAACCGATACTGTCAGAGCCTCTGTTTCCTACACTCTACCTAATAATGTTGAAAATCTCACATTAACTGAAACTACAAGTATCAATGGAACTGGTAACAGTCTCAATAACACTCTTACCGGAAATAGTGGGAACAATACTCTCAGTGGTAGTGATGGTAATGATACCCTCAATGGTGACGCTGGTGATGATACCCTTGATGGTGGTGCGGGTACAGATACCTTAATTGGTGGTTTAGGCAACGATATCTACATTGTTGATAGCACCTATGATACCATTGCCGAAAGTGCCAGTGCTGGTACAGATACCATTCAATCTAGTGTTACTTACACTATTGCGGCACTTGCTAACGTTGAAAACTTGACCCTAACAGGAACAGCAGCAAACGGTACGGGTAACGCGGGTAATAACGTCATTACTGGTAACAGTGCTAATAACACCCTTGATGGTGGTGCGGGTACAGATACCTTAATTGGTGGTTTAGGTGACGATATTTACATTGTTGATAGCACCACTGATACCATTACCGAAAATGCCAACGAAGGTACAGATACCATTCAATCTAGTGTTACTTACACTATTG